>JAEEGH010006677.1_pt1 | contig 28117 bp, 22 predicted proteins | sample 9134181 | NCBI WGS metagenome assembly JAEEGH01 (sample SAMN16246544, study PRJNA631951) | gut metagenome | biome: gut microbiome; feature: rumen; material: DP-attached | host: Bos | place: Iran: Karaj | collected 2018-10 | reverse complement strand
CTCCACGTCGAACTCGTCGGCTTCGGGCAGCACCACCACGGAGGCGGCGGAGGTGTGCACGCGGCCCTGCGACTCGGTCTGCGGCACGCGCTGCACGCGGTGCACGCCCGACTCGTACTTCATGATGCCATAGACGCCGTCGCCGGTCACGGAAAAGTCAATCTCCTTGTAGCCGCCCACAGTGCCTTCGGTCATGGAGAGCACCTCGATTTTCCAGCCCTTCTTGTCGCAGAAGTGCTGGTACATGCGGAAGAGGTCGCCGGCGAAGATGCTGGCCTCGTCGCCGCCCGTGCCCGCGCGGATCTCCATCTGCGCGTTCTTGCTGTCCTGCGGGTCGGAAGGCAGCAACAACAATCGGATTTCCTCCTCAAGTGTCTCTTTCTCAGATTGATAGGCATCCAACTCCGCTTTCGCCATCTCGCGGAACTCCTCGTCCTTTTCGTTGGCGAGAATATCCTTCGCGCTGGCGATATTGTCGATGACATCCTTGTATCTCTTGTAAGCATCCACCACCGCTTGCAACTCCTTGTAGTCCTTGCTCAGCTTGACATAGTTTTTCATGTCGGACATGATGTCCGGCTTGGTGATTTCCTCGCCGATCTGCAGCCAGCGTTGGTAAATGAGCTCTAATTTATCCAGTAAATCGTTCATATATAAGCCTTTCTGTCTTTTCTATTTAAGACCGCAAAGATACACTTTCTTTGGAAATGTTGAGTGGTGATTAGTGATGAGTGATTTGTGAATGGAACCCTTACAAATCACTGTTCACCGCTCACTATTCACTGTTCACTAAAAAATCGTACTTTTGCCGCCGATTCACAAAAGTATGCTGAGATACATCGTCAAAAAGATCGGTTACGGGCTGCTGCTGATGCTCGGGGTGACGACACTCGTGTTCTTCCTGTTCACGGTGCTGCCGTCCGACCCGGCACGCATGATCATGGGTCAGCGCAGCGATTTGGAGACCGAAGAGGCCATCCGCAAGGAGATGGGCCTCAACCTGCCCCTCGGGGTGCAGTATCTCGCCTACCTCAACGATGTATCGCCGATTTCCTGGCACAAAACCGACGACGCGAGCTCCTTCTTCTACCTCAACGATGACAACTATCACTATGTCAAGCTGATACCGATGAAAAAGTCGGCTATCGTGCTGAAAGCGCCATACTTACGAAGATCGTACCAGAGCAAGCGTCCCGTGACGGAAATCATCGGCGAAGCGTTCCCGAAAACCGTCTTGTTGGCGGTGGTCTCCATCGTCTTCGCCCTCATCGTGGGCATCATCATCGGCATCTTCTGCGCCCTGAAGAAGGGAACCTGGTTCGACAAAAGTGCCTTGGTGGTCTCGGTGTTGGGCATGTCGGTGCCGTCGTTCTTCGCGGCCATCCTCTTCGCGTGGGTCTTCGCCTTCCTGTTGGCCGACTACACCGGACTCAACATGTTCGGCAGTTTGTACACCGTAGATGACTATGGTTCAGGACAATACGTCAACCTCAAGAACCTGATTCTGCCTGCGCTGACGTTGGGCATCCGACCGTTGGCGGTGGTCATCGAGCTGACGAAAAACTCGCTGCTGGACGTGCTGTCGCAGGACTACATCCGCACGGCGAAGGCGAAAGGCTTGGCACGGAAGACCATCATTGTGAAGCACGCGCTGAAGAATGCTCTGAACCCAGTGGTGACGGCCATCTCGGGTTGGTTGGCCGGATTGCTGGCCGGCGCGGTCTTTGTGGAGTACATTTTCGACTGGAAGGGCATGGGTGTGGTCATCCTCGACGGCCTCGACAAATACGACTTTCCCGTGGTGATGGGCTCGCTGCTGTATGTTTCCATTATTTTGGTGATTATCAATATTGTATGTGATATTATCTACGGTTGGTTGGACCCGAGGGTGAGCCTGAGCTGAACCTAATTTTTTCGGCAAATTTTTTTCTTCAAGAATAAGTCGCTAATAATCAATCCGAAAAAAAATATTAACGGCTTTTTGTTAATAAATATCGTCATCGGGAAGAGTGAAAATCCGTTACAAATTTCTATTTTAGCAACCTTGAAACAGAAGTTTCGTTTCCTTTTTAGAACTCTGATTCTCAATTATATAACAAAAATGATGATGGATGAAAAAGGGAACGCTGCTCATGTTTTCAGAAAAACGGGTGAAAACCCGCATTGAATTTGCCAAACCAAAAACCGCCGTAAATATGAACGAAGATTTATCTCTTTTCAGTGCAGTGAATGAAGATAACGTAGAGCAGGAGCTGACAGACCAGCAGTTGCAGCAGTCCATGAGCGAACTGATTGCCAACCGCAGTTCGGCCTTGCAGAAATATGCGCATGAGACAGCCGCCGTCATGCCAGAGCAACACCATGAAGACCCCGTGCAGGAACCTGTGACCTACACCAAGGAGGAGATTTTCCAGGACGTGGCCCGCTATTTCGGCGGCGACGAGCTGGCGGCGGGCGTCTGGATTGACAAGTACGCGCTGAAGAATGCCGACGGTCAGCTGGTGGAACGCACGCCGGAAGACATGCACCGCCGCATGGCCCGCGAGTTCGCCCGCATCGAACGGAGATACGCCAACCCCATGAGCGAGGAGCAGATCTTCAACCTTTTCGACCACTTCAAGTACGTGATTCCGCAAGGCAGCCCCATGGCCGGCATCGGCAACAAGTACCAGGTGGTCTCCCTTTCCAACTGCTTCGTCATCGGCAACAGCGGCAGCGCGGATTCCTACGGCGGAATCATGAAAATGGACGAGGAACAGGTGCAGCTGATGAAACGCCGCGGCGGCGTCGGCCATGACATGTCCGACATCCGTCCTTCCGGCAGCCACGTGCAGAACTGCGCGCAGACCTCCACCGGCATCGTTCCCTTCATGGAACGCTTCTCCAACTCCACCCGCGAGGTGGCGCAGGACGGCCGCAGAGGCGCCCTCATGCTCTCCATCTCCATCAAACATCCTGATGCAGAGCAGTTTATAGATGCAAAAATGACGCAAGGCAAAGTCACCGGAGCCAATGTCTCCGTCAAAGTGGATGATGAATTCATGCAAAGCGTCCAAAACCATACCTCTTATACCCAACAATATCCCATCGACAGCGCCGACCCCAAGGTTTCCAAGGAGATTGACGCTAAGAAATTGTGGGACAAGATCATCCACAACGCGTGGAAATCCGCCGAACCCGGCGTCCTTTTCTGGGACAACATCCGCAGAGAGTCTATCCCCGACTGTTACAAGGACGAGGGCTTCGAGACGGTTTCCACCAACCCTTGCGGCGAAATCCCGCTCTGTCCGTACGACAGCTGCCGCCTCATTTCCATGAACCTCTACAGCTACGTCGACAACCCGTTCACCGACCAAGCCGTCTTCAACATGCCGCGCTTCCGCCAGCATGTGCAGTACGCGCAACGGCTGATGGACGACATCATTGACCTGGAACTCGAGAAGATCGACGCCATCCTCGCCAAGATTGAGAGCGACCCCGAAAGCGAGTCCGTGAAACGCGTGGAAAAAGAGCTGTGGCTCAAGATCCGCAAGCAGTCGCTGAAGGGCCGCCGCACCGGACTGGGCATCACCGCCGAAGGCGACATGCTCGCCGCCCTCGGGCTCACCTACGGCTCCGACGAGGCCAACGCCTTCTCCACCGAAGTGCACAAACAGCTCGCCCTCGCCGCCTACCGTTCCTCCGTCACCATGGCCAAGGAGCGTGGCGCCTTCCCCATCTACAGCTGCATCAAGGAGGGTCACAACCCCTTCATCCAACGGCTTCGCGACGCCGACCCGAAACTTTACGACGACATGATCCGTTACGGCCGCCGCAACATCGCCCTGCTCACCATCGCCCCGACGGGAAGCGTAAGTATTTGTACGCAAACCACTTCCGGCATTGAACCGGCCTTCAACGTAGTCTATAAACGCCGCCGCAAAATCAATCCCAACGACATGGCCGCCAAGAAAACCGTCGTGAAAGACGCGGTGGGCGACATGTTCGAGGAATACATGGTCTTCCATCACAAATTCGTGGTGTGGGCCGAAACCAAGGGCTACACGTTGGAGCAAATGAAACAGATGAGCGAGAAGGAAATCTTTGCGCTCGTGGAACAGTCGCCTTATTACAAAGCCACCGCTGCTGACACCGACTACATCAAGAAGGTGGAGCTGCAGGGTTCTGTGCAGAAGTGGGTCGATCACAGCATCTCCGTCACCGTCAACCTGCCGTCCACCATCACCGAAGAGGTGGTCGGCGACCTCTACATGAAAGCTTGGGAGGTGGGTTGCAAGGGTCTCACCGTCTATCGCGAGGGCTCCCGCGACGGCGTGCTCAACTCCATCGATAAAAAGCCGGAAGAGCAGAAGGAGAAACCCAAGAACTTCAAACGTCCGAAAGAACTGCATGCCGATGTCATCCATTTCAAGAACAACAACGAGGATTGGGTGGCCTACATCGGAATCTATGACGGCAAGCCATACGAGATCTTCACCGGCAAGACCGGCGACGAGAGTTTCCTGCTGCCCAAGTGGGTCGATCACGGCACCATCGTGAAGAACCGCCACGAGGACGGCACCAAGTCTTACGATTTCATCTATCAGGACAAAGCCGGCTACGAAGTGATCCTGCGCGGTCTGGACCGCTGTTTCGACCAGGAATTCTGGAACTACGCCAAGATGACCTCTGCGCTGCTGCGCAACGGCATCCCCGTGAATCACATCGTGAACATCATCTCCGGCCTCAACTTCCGTCAGGAGAGCATCAACTCGTGGCGCAACGGCGTCTGCCGCGCCCTCAAGAAATTCATCCAGGACGGCACCAAGCAGAAAGGCGTGGAATGTCCCAACTGTCACCAGAAAGACACCATGGAGTTCAAGGAAGGCTGCCTGACCTGCTCGAACTGCGGTTATGCCAAGTGCGGGAATTAAGACGTGAAAATTAACCTTTAACCCTTAACCTTTAAAATGTCAGAAGAGCAACAGAAGGTTTTTTTATACGTTCCATGCCAAATGGACCTGTTCCAGGCGGAGACGGTCACCAGTGTGATCACGGTGCTGGACCGGCTGGGGCTGTTTTGCCATTATGACCCGGAGAGTACCTGTTGCGGCCGCCGTTTCTTCATGGAAGGGGAAATACAATATGCCAAAGATCTTGGCTATCAGGTCATCCACTCCTATACGGAATATTGCGATCTTCACAGCAAGAAATTCCCGGTGGTCGTCCCTGACGCGGCCTGCGCGGGCTTCATGCGCAGCCATTTCGACATGATTCTGAAGAACGCCACGTTGCCCAGCGAACTGAACAATTTCGTCGGGAACTTGTACGAACTTTGCGATTTCATCGTCAATGTTTTGAATGTGAATTATTTAAATAATGTTTTCCCTCACCGCGTCTTCTATTTCAAATCGTGTGCGGCCAAACATCTCTATCCCGAAAACAATGCTCCTGAGACATTGCTTCGAAACACGAAAGGGTTGGATTTAATTGAAGACACGGAAGAAAAAAACTGTTGTTGCGGCGCCAACGGGCGTTTTGCCATGCTCAATCCTGACACGGCGGAAAAGATGACGGGTTCCATTATGGCCCGCGCCTACGAAAAGGGGGCGGAATACATCACTTCCACGGACATTCACTGTCTTCAGCTCATGGACGCCTATAAGCAGCAGCACGGCGTGGATATCGACATCATCCACATCGCTGATATTCTCCGCGGCGAATGATGATGTACAATTAAGAATTAAGAATTAAGAATGAAGAATTAATGATACTAATCACCATTCACCATTCACTGATCACTAATCACTGATCACTAATCACTGATAAACAATAGAGTCACAAATAAAAAATAAGAATATGAAGATATTAGTACTTAACTGCGGAAGTTCCTCCATCAAATACCAATTGTTGGAGATGGAGCCGCAACCTGAATTGTTGGCAAAAGGTTTGGTCGAGCGTGTCGGCTTGGAAATGGGCGAGTTCACCCACAAGCCCGTCGGCAAGGAAAAATGCTACGTGCAGACCCCTATCCCCACCCACGAGGAAGGCATCAAGTTGGTTCTCAACATGTTGACCGATCCCGAGCACGGTGTCATCAAATCCCTTGACGAAATCGGCGCGGTCGGTCACCGTGTGGCCCACGGCGGTGAATATTTCAAGAAGAGCTGTGTCATCGGCGACAAAGAGCGCGAGGAAATCGCCAAACTGTGCGCCTTGGCTCCGCTGCACAACCCCGCCAGCCTCACCGGCATCGACGCGATGAAGAAACTGCTTCCCAACGTGAAGCACGTCGGCGTGTTCGACACTTCCTTCCACCAGACCATGCCTTCGGAAGCATTCCTCTACGCACTGCCTTACGAATATTATACCGAAAAGAAAATCCGCAGATACGGTTTCCACGGCACGAGCCACAAGTATGTGGGTCCGAAAGCCGCTGAATTGGCCGGTGTCCCCTACGAGAACTCCAAGATCGTGAGCTGTCACCTCGGCAACGGCGCTTCCATCTGCGCTATCAAGAACGGTAAATCCATCGACACCTCCATGGGCTTCACCCCGGTCGAGGGTCTCGTGATGGGTACCCGCGTGGGCGACATCGACGCCGGCGCGCTGCTCTACATCATGGATAACGAAGGCTTGAATACCAAGGAGATGAACACCCTCATCAACAAGAAGAGCGGTTTGCTTGGCATTTCTGGCAAGAGCGTTGACATGCGTGACATCCGCGCGGGTCGCGATGCCGGCGACGAGCGCAGCACCGACGCCTTCAACATGTTCGCCTATCGCGTGCGCAAGTACATCGGCGCGTATGCGGCAGCCATGGGCGGTGTGGATGTCATCCTCTTCACCGGCGGCATCGGCGAGAACGCTTGGTTCCAGCGCGAGAAGATTTGTGAGAACCTCGAATGGCTCGGCGCGAAACTCGATCCCGAAGCCAACCAGAAATACTGCGGCGAAGACGGCATTATCTCCACGCCCGACTCCACCACGAAACTCGTGGTCGTGACCACCAACGAAGAATTAGTGATTGCAACAGATACGTACAATCTGCTGTAAAACAAATAATTGCAAATAAAAAAGCAGCCGACCTGATTTCCAAGTCGGCTGCTTTTTTTTGCGATGAATGAACTTCCTACAGCAGGAATTGCGCCGCCAAGAAGACAATGGCACAGACGAAGCAGGCGATGATGATACCGCGGCCTGTCTTGTCAAATTTCAGCTTCAGCAGATAATAGCGCAGGATGAAAAGGTTGGGAATCATCGCAAGAAGGATGAACTTCGGAACCAAAACTTTCGTAAGCTTGGGATTATTGACCAGCATTTGCGGGTTGCCGTTCAAAACCAGCGCATAAATCCCGTAGATGATGCCGAAAATCACCACGGGGATAACAATTCCCATAATCACTCCTACCGCATAGGAGTCCCTTCTGAGTTTCTCCATCATAATTCCAAATGTTTTAGTGATTCCATATATTGATAGGCTGTCAAGTCGTATTGCACCGGCTGAATGGAGACGTAGTTGTGTTGCAGCGCCCATTCGCAGGTGTCGTCCTCCTGTTCCAGCCGCTCTAACCAGCCTGTCAGCCAGTAGTATTTGCGCCCGTAGGGGTCGGTGCGCTCCTGCAGATCCTCATGCCAGGTGGCGTGGCACTGCCGCGTGATGCGGATGCCCTTGATTTCTTCCACCGGCACTTTCGGAAAGTTGACGTTCAAACAGATATGGGGCGGAAGACCCTTTTCCAGCACCTTTTCCACAATCGGACGGCCGTAGTGGACCGCAGCGGTGAAGTCCGCGTCGGGCATATAGTCCAGCAGCGAAAGTCCCACGGCGGGAATGTTGTCGAAAGCGGCTTCGATAGCCGCAGCCATCGTGCCGGAATAGATCAGGCTCACTGAAGAGTTGGACCCGTGGTTGATGCCCGACAACACCAAATCGATTTTGCGGTCGCGCAACACCACCTTCTCGCCCAATTTCACGCAATCCACCGGCGTGCCGTTGGTCTTGTAGTAGGCGACCCCGTCCTCGTTCTTGTAGTTGGTCAGCCGCAGCGGCTCGCCCATCGTGATCGCGTGTCCCATGCCGGAACGCGTGCGGTCGGGGACCACTACCGCCACTTCACCCAACGGTTTGGCAATCGACACCATCGCCTCCAAACCTTTGGCTTCGTAGCCGTCGTCGTTGACAATCAGAATTAACGGTCTGCTCTCTGCCATAATTATTTCTTGATGATCTTGGCAACCTGAACTTGATGTTCGCGGTTTTCAATTTTCAGAATGTAAACACCTGATATATAATTTCTTACATCAATTTCTGCAAGATTGTCCGTCAGACGGCCGCCTTGCAGCAACTTGCCGTTCAGCGTGAACAGCTGGTAGGTGTAATCTTGGTTTTCCGTGCCGTCGCCAAGTTGCACATGCAGTACATCCGTGGCGGGATTCGGCCATACCCGGAACATGGCGGCCTCTTGCGAAATCTCTTCGATGCCCACGGGATTGTTGATTTGGCCACTGGGGAAGGAGATGTCGTCAAGGTAAGCGCAGTCGCTGCCGTCGCTGCCCCAGTAGTCCTTGGAATAGGTCCAGGTGTAGGTATGCATGCCCGAATCCACGGGGAAGGAGGCGCAGGTCCACGGGATACTGCCGCTCCATTCACCCATATTCTGGTTGTCAATCTTGAAGGTCAGTTTGTCATAACCCTCCTCACTGGAGACTTTGTAGAAGAAGGAGATACTGTCGTTAACCGTGGCAAGCGTGGTTATACGCAGCATGGTGTTGGCGTTGCCGCCGATATGTCCCGACTTCACGCAAAATGCACCTGAATGCGGTGATTGGCTGACAGCGGTCCACGGAATGGAGGAGTTGTTCTGCCAGTCCATATTGGTGAAATTCCCGGTTTCCCAGTCTTCCACCACAGCCCCGATTTTGATGGGGAACACAGCGGAGGCATGGAAGAAATTCACCCAGAGACTGGCTTTCAGGAACGTGATGGTCGGCGTTTGGATGTAGCTGGGAGCGGAGACCGGAACAGTGACCGTCACGGAACCGTTGACATCGATGGGCGCGAAAAGGATGGAGTCGGTTTGCAGAATCAGTTCTTCGCCGGGATTGAAGAAGAAGATGTTTCCGCCGATAATCGGCATGTTGCCCGTGTTGGTGATGGTGATCTTGCAGTCGAAGGACTCGTTGTAGTCGGCGCGGTGGTTGCCGTTGCCCGACTGGGTGTCGTCAATCGTCATGGAGGTGATTTTCAAAATCGGCGCATACAGTTTCACCGATTTTTTCTGCACGATGGTGTCGTTGTTTAAGATGATTTCCATCTTGATGATCGCGTTGTGATTGGCGGGCACCACATCGGCCACCTTGAAGGCGAAAGTAGGAGGTGCGGCTAACGTGTCGTGCGAAGCCAGCGAGGGGATGGTCAAAACACTGTTGTTCAGCGTGATATATTCATCCTCCGTGAAAAGATTGATTTTGATGTTGGAAGCGGCTTGGTTGCCGATATTGACGATTGTCGGGGTGACCTTCATAGTCTTTCCGAACTCGGGCAGATTGTTGGTGCGGTTGTTCACGAAAGGCACAACCTGGTCGGTCAAGGCGATGTCACTGACAATCACGTAAGGTCCATTGTTGGGGATGAACGTGATGGTGCCATCGTAAGGCAGGTAATTGGGGGCCGTGGCGAGAACCCGGAGCGTGTCGGTCGGGAGGTAAGTGTTGTCAAACGTGATCGTGAACTCGCCGTTCGTGATTTGTCCCGACGCCAAAATTTCGCCACCGTGGGTGACGGTGATTTTCGCGCCCTCCACAGCAGAGGAGACGGTGATGGACGGCACGCCGACAGGGACAATGTCGTTATAGGTTACCTCAAGCTGTTCGGGAACTGCGGTGCGCACTTGAAGTGTCGGGTCACCGAAGAGAATCCAGGTGCGGAAGACTTCCACATCGTTGTAGTTGTCCAGCATTTTGATCATTCCGTTGAAGAAAATGCCGCCGAAGGTGAATTTTTTCTGTGCCGGATTGGTGCCGACGAGCAGGTCGATCATAGCGTCTTGGGCGCACATCGGCGAGTTCCACGGCTGGTTGATGGTGGAACCGGTCATGCCGACGGCACCGGTCGGGTTGCCCTGATGTGTGGCCCGCAGCCAAGCTTCCGCGAAGCAGGTGCCCGTGTGGTATTCTCCGTTCACACAGGCGACGGAAAGGATAAACGGCAGCTTCCCGACATTCGTCAACGAATTGACATTGGAGTTGTTGAAGCTGGTCGTCACCCACATCTGCACGTCGCCGTGACCGCAATAGGTGATGATGCCCACACCGCTGTTCACCGCGGTGCTCACCATAGACGCTGTCGGGTTGCCGGAAGCGTCCAGACCGCCTTGGCTGCCCTCAAACAACTCATAACCAGACGTATAGGTGTAATTCTGCAACTTGTTGTCAATGTTGCGGATATGCTGGTAGTCGTACTCGTTGTTGTCACCAGGACCTTGGTTGGAGGCGATGCCTAAGAACGACGGGAAATGGGAGGTTTCCGACGGATTTTGCTCATATTCGATGAAACGACGGACCTGCGTCTCCAATTGTGTCACCGTTTCGGCGGAAAGTTTGCCCAAAATGATGTCAGGATAGGAGTCGTTGCCGGCGATTTCCGTGAAATAGTTGTCGGATTTGTTGCCGCTGACAGTGGGGGTGGGGAATTGTGAGTTGTCGCCCACGATAAGCACAAAAGCCAAGTTGTGCTCGTTGTAATAGTTTGAAATATAAGTCTTTATAGCGTTAGCGTTGTTTCCGGCGGCGGCCACAGTGACCATCTCCACTTTGAAGCCGTTGCGGGTTTTCCAATCGGCGTAGGGCTGCAACGTTTCCATGAAGTTTTCGGGGGCGATGATGAGAATCTCACCTTCCTCGACCACAGGAGTGCTGCGCAACTGATTGTAGTTCAGGAATTGATAAGCATATACGGCATCGAAAGTGCGGTTGTTCTTCTGGGCGGCGGCAAACGAACGGCCGCTGTTGAAGCGCACCTTGACGGTCACGGAAGAATAGGCTTTCAGCATCTTGGCGGCAGGGTTGTAGTCGAAGGGATAAACCTTGACGCTGACCCCGTGGAAGTCGCGCAACTGGTACGTGCCGCCGATTTCCGCCGCATGACCGTCCAACAGATACTGGGAAGTCTGATAATCAGCGCTTTTCGTATATGGGACGTTGTCCGGATTCACGTTGCGGTAGAGTTTTCCCTTAGAGGGCGCAAGTGCGAAATTCGGGATTTCAACGAACTGAGCGTCAATCAGTTCTGCTTCTGGTTGACTACTTTCCGGAATAATGAGGGAGAAAGCGGTCAGCAGCATTTCGGGACTGCCCGCTTTCAGCACGGGATAGGCGTCCGACATGTGCAGTTTCTGCATTTCTTCACCATTAACGGTCACTGTCTCCGTGTGGTAGGTGCCGAAATCGACACGTACCACCGCTTCGTTCTGGTTGGAACTGAGCAGGGTGTAGTTGATGTTTTGCGCCTGGACGAGTGAGATTCCAAGCAGGATGAGGATGATTGTTGTGAGTTTTTTCATTTTTTCTGTTTTTATCCAGGGCTTACTATCGTTTACACTGGGTTGACATATTTTTTTGATTATCCCAGGGCTCGCTGTCGCTATACTGGGTTGACTTATTCTCTCTGATTATCCCAGGGCTCGCTATCGCTATACTGGGTTGGCTTATTCTCTCTGATTATCCCAGGGCTCGCTATCGCTCACCCTGGGTTGACACGTGTCGGGCTTGCAGCCCTTTTGGAAGAATGTTTATTTCAGGGCAATGACTGCGGCCTTGATGCGCTTGCAGGCTTCCACGAGGTTGGCCTCGGAGGTGGCGTAGGAGAGGCGGATGCAGTCGTCGTCGCCGAAAGCGGTGCCTTGCACGGTGGAGACGCTGCCGTCGAGCAGGAAGTAGAAGGCGAGGTCGGTGGAGTTTTCAATGACCGTCTTGTTGTACTGGGCGGCGAATTTGGAGTCGGCGGGGACGTGTTTGCCGAACAGGCTGCTCACTTTCGGGAAGAAGTAGAAGGCGCCCTGCGGCAGGCTCACTTCGAAGCCGGGGATTTCCTTCAGCAGGCCATAGACCAGGTCGCGGCGTTTCAGGAAGGTGTCGCGCATGTTGAGGATGTCCTCGGAAGTTTTCGGATCCATCTCCATGGCACGCAGTGCGGCGCGTTGCGAGATGGAACCCGTGGCGGACGTGATCTGTCCCTGCAGCTTGTTGCAGGCTTTGGCGACGTCCACGGGAGCGCCGATGAAACCGATACGCCAGCCGGTCATGGCGAAACCTTTCGCGACGCCGTTCACCGTAACCACTTGATCCTTAATGAAATCGAACTGCGCGATGCTTTCGTGACCGCCCACGAAGTTGATGTGCTCGTAAATCTCGTCCGACAGAATCATCATCTGCGGGTGTTTGGCGACGATCTCGGCGATGGCGCGGAGTTCGTCCTTCGAATAGATCATGCCGGTAGGGTTCGACGGGCTGCTGAACATCATCAGCTTGGTTTTCGGCGTGATGGCCGCTTCCAGCTGCTCGGGCGTGATTTTGAAGTTGTTCTCGATTTTGCAGGGGACGTATTTGATGTCGGCCTCCGCCATTTGCGCGATGGCGCGGTAGGAAACCCAGTAAGGCGTGGGGATAATCACCTCGTCGCCGGGGTTTACCAAAGCCATAACAGCTTGATAGATGGATTGTTTACCTCCAGTGGAAACCACAATCTGCTGCGGCGGGTAATCCAACCCGTTGTCTCTCTTGAACTTATTGCTGATGGCTTTCAACAAATCAGCATAACCGGGCACCGGCGGATAATGGGTGAAGTTGTCGTCAATAGCCTGCTTGGCATATTCCTTCACTGTCTCGGGCGTGTTGAAATCGGGTTCGCCGATACTCAAACTGATGACATCCTGACCTTTTTCCTTTAATTCGCGAGCCAATGCAGTCATGGCTAACGTTTCCGATGCGGGCATTCCCAGCACTCTCTTTGAAATTCTCTCCATATTTTTTTGATTTGAAATATCTTGATAATTTAAGGCGGCAAAGATACGGAAATTTCGAATACAGACAGACAGGTTTTTTCCCCTCGAAACGTGCCTTTTTATCACATTTCCACTTTTTTGGCAAATTTTTTGCTGTAAGAATACCGCGGGCTGAATACAGCATTCGGTTCCGCTGTTTAATTGTGTGTGTAAATAATTGAAAATAAGTATAATATGGAAGAAAAGAACGAAGAACAAGTTCAGGAAGAACAAGTGCAGAATCCTGAAGTGAATGAGGAAAAGCAAGAAAATACTGACAATTTGTCGGAAAAAGAAGAAGATACTGACAAAAGTAAAAAAAGTATTTTTTCAAGAAAACGTGACAAGGGCAAGGAAAAGATTCAGGAGTTGGAAGCGGAAATCGAACGGATGAAAGCTGAGAAAGCCGAACTGAACGACCGTTTTCTGCGCCTTTTCTCCGAGTTCGATAACTATAAGAAACGTGTCAGCAAGGAGAAGCTGGACCTGATTGCCACCGCTTCCGAAAAGGTGTTGGTAAGCCTGCTGCCTGTCATCGACGATTTCGAGCGTGCCATCGCCGCCAACGAAAAAGCCGAGAACATTGATTCCATCAAAGAGGGCTTTACTCTGATTTACAATAAGTTGATACAGATGATGAAACGCTTTGACGTGGAAGAGATTCAGGCCAAGGGCGAGGAGTTCAACACCGATTTCCACGAGGCCGTCACCCATTTCCCGGCCCAGAAAGAGGAGGACAAAGGCAAGGTCATCGATGTGACCGAGAAGGGTTATAAATTGAAAGACAAAGTGATACGCTACGCCAAAGTGGTGGTGGGGCAGTAGTTTTTGGCTTAAAGCCAAAGTAAAATAATAAGATAAGTATGGAAAAAAGAGACTATTACGAGGTGCTCGGGGTTTCAAAAGAAGCCTCAGCCGACGAGATAAAGAAGGCATATCGCAAGAAGGCTATGCAGTACCACCCTGACCGCAATCCTGGCGACAAAGAGGCTGAGGAGAAATTCAAGGAGGCTGCCGAGGCTTACGATGTGCTCAGCAACCCTGACAAGAAGGCCCGTTACGACAAGTTCGGCCACGCCGGCATGGGCGGTGAAGCCAGCGACTTCTCCGGCATGAACTTCAGCGATATTTTCAGCCATTTTGCAGATGTGTTCGGTGGTGGTTTTAGTGGAGGCTTTGGCGGCGGTTTTAGTGGATTCAGCGGATTCGGCGGCTTTGGCGGCGGTGGACAGCAGCGGCGCGTGCGTCGGGGCGGCGACATCCGCATCAAGGTGAAACTGACCTTGGAGGAGGTGGCCGCGCCTGTGGAGAAAAAAGTCAAAATCACCAAGCAGGTGGTCTGCCCGCATTGCCACGGCACCGGAGCCAAGGACGACAAAAGCATCACGACCTGTCCCGACTGTCACGGCAGCGGCCAGGTGGTGCGCCAGCAGCGCAGCATGTTCGGCATCATCCAGCAAGCCAGCGTCTGCCCGAAATGTGGCGGCACGGGCGAAATCGTCAAGGATCCTTGTCCGCACTGCCACGGCAACGGCACGGTGTCCGGCGAAGAGATCATCACCATCAACATCCCAGCAGGTGTCGATAACGGCATGCAGATGACATTGTCGCAAAAGGGACACGCGGCGCAACGCGGCGGAATCAACGGCGACTTGTTCGTCGTCTTCGAAATCACCGACCACGAGATCTTCGAGCGCGACGGCAACAATCTGTACCTCAACTACTACGTCAGCATTCCGCAGGCGGCTCTCGGCGCGTCGGTGGAAATCCCCACCCTTGCCGGCAAGGCGAAAATCAAGATTGCCGCGGGTACCCAGAGCGGACAGATTCTGCGACTGCAAGGCAAGGGTCTTCCGCAGGTCAATTCGCGCATTGTCGGCGATCTTATCGTCAACGTCAACGTGTGGACCCCGAAATCGCTGACCCGCGAGGAAAAAGCAATGCTGGAACAGCTGAGCACTCACGAGAATTTCGTGCCGAAGCCCGGTAAGAACGAAAAGAGCTTTTTCAAAAAGGTGCGTCAGATTTTTAGCTGAGACGAGGATACCGGTTTTTAAGTGTAGGAGATTATTTCAAAAATGAAGTTTTTAAGGTTTTTCTTTGTCATGATATTGGGGGCAGTGCTGTTTTTCACGGCCTGCAACTCCCCGAAATCCAATTCCAAGGAGGCGTTTTTCACGTGGGAGGACTCCTACCACCGGCACGTGCAGCTGGACACCGCCCCGCAGCGCATCGTCTCCATCTCACCTGCCATCACCGAGGTGATGTTCCTTGTGGGGGCGCAGGACAAGCTAGTCGGCGTGTCCGATTTCTGCAACTATCCACCTGAGACAGAGAAGATTACGAAAATCGGAGGGATGCACAACATCAACTTCGAGCAACTGTTGTCGCTGCACCCCGACGTGGTGCTCATCGGTTCCATGATTTCGCAGAAGGATGTCGATGCCATCGAGAAGATGGGCATCCCGGTGATCTGCATCGTCGAAGAGTCGTCGCTGGAGGGCATGGCCGAGATGATGGAAGTGGTCGGAAAGATCACGCAGTGCGAGGGGAAAGGGAATGCGGAGGCGGCGAAGTGGCGGGAGCGAATTGCGGAACTGCGCGGCAACGCGCCCAATCCCGCCGACCGGAAATGTGTCTATTACGTGGTCGGCTTCGGTGACGGCGGCGACTTTACCGCTCCGAAAAACACTCATATTCAAGAAATTATTGAGCTCGCCGGGGGACGCAACGCCGGTGACTCGCTCACAGGCTGGAACATCAGCCGCGAATACCTCTTCAAGGTGAACCCCGACATTATCGTAGTGCGCCGGGAGGATAGGGACGCTTTTGTGTCGCGGCACCCCTACACCCAGCTCGACGCCGTGAAAAACGGCAAGGTCTATCCCATTGAGAGCGGTTGGATCGACGTCGTCTCCCTGCGTAACATGCAGGCGGTGGACTATATCCGCGAGATTTGCGAAAAATAGCCCTGACGATCTCTGTTCACAAAACACTATCTACCAATCGCAAAAAATCGTATTTTTGCAGGTTTTTTCAAATAGGGATAATTTCAATGGCAAGACATTTCAACAAAGACAATTCTGAAGAGGATTTCACTCCGAGGCGTGCGCCGCGGAAGCCTTCTTTCAACGATAAAAAACGCCCCGGTGCGGGAGGAAAACCGCGTCGTGAACGCTTCGGCAATGAGGATTCCGAAGACGGCGAACGGAAGTTCACCAAAAAACGCTATCCGCGTGACAACGGCGGCGAACGGAAGTTCGGGCGCGACCGGAAATTCGGACGTGACCGGAAATTCGACCGCGATCGCGACTTCGACTGCGAAGACGGGCAGGATCGCGACTTCAAACGTGACCGCCAGAAGGGTCGCGACCGTTCCTTCAAGCGCGGATTCCGCAAGGACAACGACGATTCCAAGCCGCGCCGCCGCAATGTGGTCGCTGAATCTGAGATTTTGTCCGAAATCATCGAGCGTCGCAGGAGCGAAGGCCGTTCCCTTCCGAGAAAGCAGCGCGTGCTTTCGCTGGAATTCGAGGAGAAGCATGGTCCTGTCCGGCTCAACAAATACATCGCCAATGCCGGCATCTGCTCGCGCCGCGAGGCTGACGTGCTCATTGCCACCGGCGCCATCACCGTCAACGGGGAAGTGGTCACCGAGATGGGCCACAAGGTGATGCCCACCGATGAGGTGCGCTACGGCGACAAAGTGCTGCAAAAGGAGAAACCTGTTTACGTGCTGCTCAACAAGCCGAAAGACTACATCACCACCACCGATGACGAGCGCGGACGCGCCAACGTGATGGAGCTCGTGCGCGACGCTTGCGAAGAACGCATCTATCCCGTCGGCCGCCTCGACCGCGACACCACGGGTCTGCTGCTCTTCACCAACGACGGCGACCTCACCAAAAAACTCACTCACCCGAGTTCCGAAGTCGAGAAAACCTACGACGTGGAGCTCGACAAGCCCTTCGCCTCCGTCGATATGGACATGCTGCGCAAAGGTGTGGAACTCCACGACGGCAAAATCACCCCCGATGAGGTGGAATATGTCGGTGAAGGCAAAAAAGAGGTCGGCATCACCATTCATTCCGGCAAGAACCGCATTGTTCGCCGTATTTTCGAATCTCTTGGTTATGAGGTGGTTAAGCTTGATCGCGTGATCTTCGCTGGTCTGACGAAAAAAGACCTGCAGCGCGGTCGCTGGCGTTTCCTCACCAAAAACGAGGTCAGTTTCCTGAAAATGCTGGCCAAACCCAAAGAAAATCCTGAATCCGAAGAAAAAATCCGCTGATGACCCCCGTTGAGATTATGTCTCCGGTCGGCTCTTACGAGTCGCTTTCCGCCGCCATCGCTGCCGGTGCCGGCTCCGTCTATTTCGGGGTGGGCGCGATGAACATGCGCTCCCGCTCCGCCGCCAACTTCTCCCTTGACGACCTCGCCAACATCGTCAGCATTTGCCAAGAGCATCATGTGAACAGCTATCTCACCGTCAACACTATCATCTATAATGACGAAATCGGCAGGATGCACGAACTGTTGGACGCGGCCAAAGCGTGCGGGGTCACCGCCATCATCGCCTCCGACATGGCTGTCATCCAATATGCCCGTGAGATCGGCATCGAAATCCACCTTTCCACGCAGTGCAACGTCACTAATGTGGAAGCGGTGCGATACTATTCGCAGTTCGCCGATGTAGTGGTGTTGGGTCGTGAATGCACGCTGCAACAAATCGCGAATATCTGTCAAGAAATTGAAAAGCAGCATATTACCGGCCCTCGGGGCGAACTTGTGAAAATCGAGATTTTCATCCACGGAGCCCTCTGCATGGCAGTTTCCGGTCAATGCTACCTCAGTCTCGACAACTACAACTCGCCCGCCAACCGCGGCGCGTGCCTGCAACCCTGTCGCCGCGCCTACGAGGTGCGCGACATCGAGGACGGGCTCGAATTGAAGGTCGAGAATCCCTACATCTTCTCTCCCAAGGACTTATGCACCATCGGTTACCTCGACAAGATTGTGCGTGCCGGGGTTTCCATCCTGAAAATCGAAGGTCGCGGTCGTTCCGCCGAGTACGTCAAGATGGTTACGGAGTGCTACCACGAAGCTTTGGAATCAATTGACAACCAAACTTTTAGCGTTGAAAAAATCGATGGTTGGATGGTTCGGTTGCGCAGTGTCTATAACCGTGATTTTTGGGGCGGCTATTACCTCGGCCGTACCGCAGGCGAGTGGGCTGACAAATATGGTTCGCAGGCCACGCGCATGAAACGGCGCATCGGCAAGATCACCAACTATTTCGGTAAACTCGGTGTGGCGGAGATCTGCATGGAGGAGGACACCCTGTCCGTTGGCGACGATTTGCTGATTATCGGCCCCACCACGGGGGTGTATGAGGACTCCGTGCAGGAAATCCGCGTGGAGGACCAATCCGTGGAAACCGTGTCGAAAGGCGTGTATTGCTCCGTGAAAGTCAAGGAGTTAGTGCGCCGCGGCGACCAAGTGTATCGTTGGATTTGGGTGAAGGACGAGTTTTGAGGGTAGATTCCCATTCATTCCAATAATTTTGTACCTTTGCAGAAAATTTTGAAACAATGAAAAGAATATTCGTCATTATTGCCACATTAGCTCTCGTTTTCATGTCCTGTGACAGCGGCGACATCATCGGCGGCCGCTATTTCGGCACTTTCCACAACACCAACAACAACATGCTGGAGGCCGGCGGCTTGAGCTTTACATACAACAACAACGGCGACGGGGTTTATTTCCAGATGAACGACCTCATGTCCATGATGCAGGCCGGCAAGTGCCAGTTTACTGGTGTCGCGGAGGGTGCGTTGCTCAACGACCTCCTGAAGACCATGCCCGCCATTGACAGCATCCAGGTCTGCGACTCCACGGAAGCCATCACAAACATGGCTGTCGAAGCCGAATTCAAGGGCAACTCTGTGAAAACCAAGCTCGTCTTCACCACCAACACCGACAAAACGGTGAATGTGGACTTTATCGGATGTTACGAATAAACCCTTCTATTGAAGCGTAGCATGCCGCGTTTCTACTTGGCAGGTTCCTCTTTGTAGGGGCATTCGGGATAATTCGGTTTCACGAACGAATATATCAAAAGGCTTAATCCCATGATTATCAGCGGGATGCTGAGCCATTGACCGTTGTTGAGCACGTGTCCGATTTCTCCTGCCACCTGCACTTCCTTGAAAAATTCGATGATGAATCGCGCGGTGAAGATCACGGTCAGGGTGATGCCGGAGGTGCGACCGGCGGCCACTTTCCCTTTCGCGAATTTGAAATAGTAGATGCACATCCCTATGAAAACCAGCAGATAGACAATGGATTCGTAAAGTTGTGCGGGATGGCGGAATGTGCCGGCCACACCGAAACCGCCATAGAGGAAGTCAAAGGCCCACGGCACATCGGTGATGCGGCCCACAATCTCGTGGTTCATCAGGTTTCCGATGCGTACAAATGCCGCCGCCGCCGGCACTGCAATGCCCAAGCGGTCGAGAATCCAAAGGAAGTTGATTTTATGCCGCCAGCAATAATAAATAAGGAACCCGAAGATGCCGATAACTCCGCCATGACTTGCAAGACCTTGATAACCAATGAATTTCCAGTTTTCGTCGATCGGAAGAAGAATTTGCAGAGGCGCCTTGATGAACATTTCCGGTTCGTAGAAAAGGAAATGTCCCAATCGCAAGCCTATGATAGTCCATACGATAGTCCAGATGGAGATTTTGTCGAGCAATTTTTGCGAAAGATGTTCCGTTTTGAAAATCCGCTGCAACGTGTAATAAGCCAGCAAAAAACCTAAAGCCAGTAAGATGCCATACCAACGGACTTCCATGGAGCCAAGACGGAAAGCCACCGGATTAACCTTCCATGTCACCGTTGCCAAAGTGTTGAAAAACATATTCATATCCTTGTTTTTTTAAGCGGCGCAAAAGTACGTTTTTTTATAGTATCTTCGCTTTAAATGAACAATGTATTAGAATAAAATGTACTTTTGCCTTCAGAAAAAATTAAACCTTTAAAATTTATCGTTATGGATCTAAACAGCATTATCAGCTCGCTTACCGGTAACAATATGATCGGTGAAATTGCAAAAAAATTCAACATTGACCCGACCAAGATTGTCAATGTAATCAAGGCCGCCATCCCTAAGATTCTGGCTGCCATGCAGAAGAATGTGGGCACTTCAGCAGGTGCCGCTTCTCTGGCTCAAGCTTTGAGCAACCACGCTGGACAAGGTTTCAGCATTAATATCGAGGATGGTTTGAAGATTCTGCAAAAGATCTTCGGCGGCAATTTGGGATCTGTTATTTCCGGATTGAGCGGCCAGACCAACACCCCGAACGATCAGGTTTCCAACATCTTGGCTTCTGTTGCCCCGAACCTGCTCTCCATGTTGGGCAAGCAGAATGCCGGCGGCAATGTCGTCAATCTGTTGGGCTCCATCCTTGGCGGCGGCGGCAATACCGGCAATGGCAACACTGCAGGCAAGGTGCTCGGCGGCCTGTTGGGAAAGATATTCAAAAAGTAACTCGGTAAAACCAGATTTCCGGAAACGAAAAAAGTCTGCCATTAGATGAAAAGTGGCAGGCTTTTTTAATGTAATAAACTGTATCCGTGATATTTATAGTCCATCGGAAGGGAATTTCTGAACGCATAGTTCTTTGATTCGCTCTATGATGGATTCCCGCTGTCTTGGACTCAAATGGTAGCCAAAACGGACTTTTCTTGTTTTCCCTTTTTCCGTTTTGTAGTGAAGACAAATGGTTGGATCATGCGTGGGCAGCCCGAAATACAGGATAGGTTCGTCGTAGGGTTCAATATGGGAAATGCTGCTCCAAGGAATCACCACATCTCGACGGAATGACTGTTTTTGTTGAATGTAAAGCACTGTGTCAGAGTAATATACGATCTCAATCCCTAAAAATCCCCAGTAGATTTCGATGAGCAACACGATGAAAAACCAAAAAATCGGAGTGAAAAGCACCAAAATAGGCAGGAGGTCGTTAATTGTGAAGTAGTTGTCCTCCAGCATAAACAAGATGAAGGGAAGGCCAAAAATGGCCAAAATGCCAAGAGCGACGCAATGCCCTAAAGCGGTGCCTGCATCGGGTTTGTTTTGGAGCAGTATCGTGCCGTTTATGGTTGTTTTTTTGAATAACATACACAAAAACTTACCGAATCAATGTGATTGACCCGTTCAAGAGATAGTGGATTTCTCCCGCTAACGTGTTAACATACAGCTTGCACCCGTAGAAATAAACCCCGTCGGAAGAGGGCAGGTGGGTGGTTTCGTCACTGCCGTCCCACAAGATGTCGGGGTCGGTGGTTCGGAAGACGCGTTTGCCCCAGCGGTCGTAAATCTCCATCTCGATCTTCGTGACTCCCGAGTAGGGCATGAACGGCGTGAAGAGTTCGTTGATGCCGTCGCCGTTCGGGGTGAAGACGTTCGGCAGTTGGTAGTCTAAACATTCGAACACGTCAATGCACACGGAATCAGTGAGTTCGGTGATGTTGCGGTTGCTGTCGGCCACGCGCATGGCGTAGCATCCGACCAGCACTTCCGATCCGCTCGCGCTGATAGTGTAAGTACACGGCTCTGGATAGCAAATCTGCTCGTTGTCGAACGAGTCGATGCAGGTGAAGGCTCCTTGCAGCGTCGGTTTGTAATAGATGTAATAGTGCACGGCATCGGTGGCGGCAGAGTCGGAGCTGAACAACCAGCTGAACTCCACATTCTGGCAGTCGGTGCTGATGGTGATTTCGGGCAACTCGGGCGGCTCGTTGTCGTAGGGCGATCCGCAATTCCGCTGCGACCGGTTCCACAACGGACCGATGGTGTCGGGCAACCAGTAGTAGCCCTCCGCTTTCACGTAATAGCAGTAAATTTTGCCGTTTTCGAGGTTGTAATCCGTGTAGCGGGTCTCCGTGACCGTCGCGATGGAATCCCAATCCAAGGTGTGCTCGTTCTGTCTGAAAACGGTATATTGCACGTTATTCCACGGTTGGCTGTTTGTCCATGTGAGAGTTAACCGCTTGTCGGCCGATGCGATGTTGAGGTAGATGGATGTGGCCGGATCGGAATTTTCGATTGTAGTGTCGGAGTTAAGAATGGCCACTTTGTAAGTGTAATCAGAATCCAAAGTATTTAAATCATGATCCAGATAGGAAAGTGTATCGTTCGGATTTACGGAAGCTTCGACTGTATGAATCAAGATTTCTTCGTTTAATCCGTTTTTTCTGAACAATTGGAACTGATACGGAGGCGGAAAAGCGGCGGAATCAACCTCGGGCGGGAAAAGCCAACGCACTTGCAGCGTGCCGTTGCCGGGATCGGTGGTCACGACATCCGCGTTGATGATAATTGGCGCATCGTTGGCGATGTGGGCGCACACTTTTTCGGATACGATACTTTCGGAACCATCTGGGAACACGGCAACTACGCGGTAACAATACTCGTGGCCGTGGTAGAGCGGAAGGGTGGTTCCGTCGTCTGTGAAGGTCGTGTCCGACCAGTCGGTTGTGGTGCCGATTTTCGTGTATCCCGCTTCGGGCGGTAACCCTGTCTGGCAGGAGTCTGGTTCGAAATTGTCCTCTCCATCGCGGCGGTAGATATCGTATCCGATTGCATTGGAGCAGGAATCGGGCTGCCAATCCAAATGAATTACATTGCCTTCCGGAAAAGCATTTAAGTTTTTCGGAGCTGGACCGATGATGCGGATACGAAGTGTTTTAAAGGAGACCAGTTCCACATGGGGACCGTTGTCTTTCGCTTTGAAAACGGTTTCGTACGGGTTCAGTTTTATGTGGTTGCACGTTGTATTCCACACAAAATGCGTTGCATACGGAACGCTGTCGTAGATTTCTGCGAACTGTGCAGGAGAGGTGCTGACGAGAAAAGGTTCGCCAGTGGCTGTCAATCTGACGTGGGTGGATGTGTTGTCGCTGACCCAAACTAATTGGTCTATTTTGCTGCCTGCGATCACGCATGTGTCGTTCACTTCCACTGTGGGTGGTTGGTTGTTGCATGGTGCCACGGTGATTTGCATATCGCGAACCATGCTGCCGATTTGTATTCCGTTTCGCCATTCTTCGATAAGAATGGCGATGTTGTATTCCCCAGCCATGGCGGGAGAATCCCATGTCAGGTCACCGGTAACCGGGTCTATGGCGATGAAGTTGGACGCGTAGGGTAGCGTGTAGCCTGGAATGTCCTCCCCGTTGTATCCGCGGCAGTTGATCAGCCGGTACGATAGACTGTCTCCTTCAGGGTCGTAGGCGCCGGGATTGTGATAGAAGGGCACGTTTGTGCAAGCATTGTCCAGGGGCGGATTCAGCAGTTGCGGGGACGAGTTTCCACCTATGAACGGGTTGATAATCAGGATTGTTTCGATGAAAAACGGGATTTCCACCGAGCTTGGGATATTGATGATGCCGGCGTTGCGGTTCGGATCCTCAAAGGTGATGTGGAACGTGCCCGCAGCGGAAAAGGTGTGCTGCGCGATATAGATGTTCCGGCTGATGTTGTTGTCCAAGTTTATTTTGTTGACACGGGGAATTTCCGAGGAGGTGCCGTCGCCCCAGAAAACCTCTATTTCGGGTCGGTCGGCGGGACTCGGCGTGTAGGTGTAGGTGACGATGGTGAATTCGTAAGTCAGGCCGGAAATGTACGTATAGCTGATCTCGCCGGCGCGTTGGTGCGTGGCGCGTGTCAACGGGATAAATGCCGTTAAAACAATGACAGTCAGCAGAATACGTAAAAATTTCTGTCCCATTTCACTCGATTCTTTTGACTTGGTTGTCGGTTAATATATATTTTTGGCCGCTTTCCTGACAGACAGCCATATTCGTTTCGTCAAAGTGTAGCGGATGCCCGTATTCGCTGACCCATCCTGTCTGTTTGGCCGGATTCCCTGTCACCACCGCGTAATCGGGCACATCGTGTGTCACCACCGCACCTGCGCCCACGAGTGCGAATTTGCCGATCGTGTGGCCACACAGGATGGTGGCGTTTGCACCGATGGAGGCACCGCGCTGCACCAAAGTCGGTCGGAACTCCTGTTTCCGTTCGATAAAGGCTCTCGGATTGATGACGTTCGTGAATACCACCGATGGGCCTAAAAAGACTTCATCTTCGCACGTAACCCCTTCATAGACAGACACATTATTCTGCACTTTCACGTTGTTGCCCAACGTGGCGCGGTTGGCAATCATCACGTTTTGTCCGAGGATGCAGTTTTCGCCGACGACGGCTTCCGGCATCAAATGGGTGAAATGCCAGATTTTGGTGCCCGCACCAATCCGGCATCCTTCGTCTAAAACGGCTGTTTCGTGAGCGTAATAATCCTTCATAACGGACAGTTAACGATAGTTTGGCAAATATATTGCAGCTGTTTTTCGGTCAGTTCGGTGTGCATGGGCAGTGACAAAACGTCTTTGCAGAGTTGTTCAGAAACCGGAAAATCACCTTCTTGACAGCCTAACGAGCGATAAGCCGGTTGGAGATGAGCTGGAATCGGGTAGTAAATCATCGACGGGATGCTGTTTTTCGCAAGATGTGATTTCACGGCATCTCTTTTTCCATTTTTCACTTTCAGGGTGAATTGGTGGAAGGTGTGGGTAGAGTAGGGGACTTTTGCCGGAAGTTCCAGCCAATCCACTTCAGATAGTGCTTTGTAGTAGTAGGTTGCGGCGTTTCGTCGTGCCGTGATAAATTCGTCTAAATGTTTCAGTTTGACGTTCAGGATAGCTGCCTGCAGGGTGTCCAGTCGTGAGTTAAGTCCCACATACTGATGATGATAGCGTTCTAAAGAGCCATGTCGGCAGATGGCGCGTAGTTTTTCCGCCAGCGCATCGTCGTCTGTCATCAGTGCGCCGCCGTCGCCGAATCCGCCGAGGGTCTTGGAAGGGAAGAAGGAGGTGCATCCGATTTGGCCGATGGAACCGGCTTTTTTCACGGAGCCGTCGGGGAAAGTGTATTCCGTGCCCACGGACTGGCAATCATCCTCTATCACGCTGATATGGTTTGTTTTGGCAATGCATAGCAGCGGTTCCATGTCGGCGCTTTGTCCGTAAAGATGGACCGGGATGATGGCTTTGGTTTTCGGGGTTATGGCACTTTCGACGGCTTGGATGTCCATGTTGAAGGTATCTTTGCATACATCCACAAAGACGGGTTTGGCTCCGACCAGGGCGATGGCTTCCACGGTGGCGATGAAGGTGAAGGGCACGGTAATGACTTCGTCTCCGGGGCCGATCCCGAGGGCGATCAGGGCAGCGGTCAGCGCGTCGGTGCCGTTCCCGCAGCTTATAACATGCTTGGTACCATTGTATTGTGCAAAGTTTTGCTCGAAATTGGCAACTTCGTCCCCTTGGATGAAGGCGGTGGAATCCAGCACACGTTGGATGGCCGCATCGATTTCCGGTTTGATGCGGAGGTATTGTTTTTTCAGATCCACCATGGGAGTCAGGTTCGTCATTTCGATTTTGATTTGGGGCGCAAAGGTACAAAAATTCGGGTTAAGATAAAAGAAAAAGTCAGGTTTCCGGTAACCTGACTTTTTTTGCAGGGGAAGAGAGATTCGAACTCCCATCAATGGTTTTGGAGACCACTATTCTGCCCTTAAACTATTCCCCTGTAAAATCGGGGCACATTTAGTACCCCGATTTCATTATTTTTGGTGTTAAATTAGTCTAAGATTTCGGTAACCTGACCAGCGCCGACCGTACGGCCACCCTCGCGGATAGCGAAGCGGAGGTTTTGGTTCAGAGCGATTTCAGAGAGCAATTCAACGGTGATTTCGACGTTATCACCAGGCATAACCATTTCCACGCCAGCGGGCAGGGTGATGGCGCCGGTCACGTCCGTGGTACGGAAGTAGAATTGCGGGCGATAGTTGTTGCCAAACGGGGTGTGACGACCGCCTTCTTCTTTCTTCAGCACATAGACAGAAGCTTTGAATTTTTTGTGAGGATGGATGGAACCGGGTTTCGCGATGACCATACCACGACGGATTTCGTCTTTGTCGATACCGCGGAGCAGAAGACCCACGTTATCACCAGCTTCACCTTCGTCGAGGATCTTGCGGAACATTTCCACGCCGGTAACGGTGGATTTCAGTTTCTCAGCGCCCATACCGATGATATCAACGGGATCGCCAGTGTGGATGACACCAGTCTCGATACGACCGGTAGCCACGGTACCACGGCCGGTGATGGAGAACACGTCCTCAACAGGCATGAGGAAGTCTTTATCGATATCACGAGGAGGCAGCGGAATCCAAGTGTCAACGGCATCCATCAGTTCAACGATCTTCTCAACCCACTTGGGCTCGAGGTTCAGGCCGCCGAGGGCAGAACCGCGGATGACGGGGGTGTTGTCGCCGTCGAAACCGTAGAACGTGAGGAGGTCGCGGATTTCCATTTCAACGAGGTCGAGAAGCTCGGGGTCGTCAACAAGGTCAACCTTGTTCATGAAGACAACCATTCTCGGCACGCCAACCTGCTTAGCCAACAGGATGTGCTCACGAGTTTGAGGCATAGGACCATCGGTAGCAGCCACAACGAGGATAGCGCCGTCCATCTGGGCAGCACCAGTAACCATGTTCTTCACATAGTCGGCGTGACCGGGACAGTCAACGTGTGCATAGTGACGGTTAGCGGTTTGATACTCGATGTGAGCGGTGTTGATGGTGATACCACGCTCTTTTTCCTCAGGAGCGTTATCGATAGAATCGAAGGATCTGAGTTCAGAGAGACCTTTTTCAGCCAGCACGGTGGTGATGGCAGCGGTAAGAGTAGTTTTACCGTGGTCAATGTGACCGATAGTACCCACATTCACGTGGGGTTTAGTACGTTCAAATTTTTCTTTTGCCATTTTTTATAAATTTATGTTTTTAACTAAAATCCTTATGTTCATTTCAAAAAAAAAAGAGCCGTTGATGAGAGTTGAACTCATGACCCCATCCTTACCAAGGATGTACTCTACCACTGAGCTACAACGGCTTTTTTTTTGCTAAAAAAAGAACGTTTCCCGCATTGGGAAATAAGGTGCGCAAAAATACATTTTTTTTTGATTCTACACCATCTTCCGTAATTTTTTTTATTTTTGTTTTAACTTATTGATAGTCAGTATCAAACTATCTCTCCAATAGGGTATGGGGGTGCCAGTGGCCACCTTGATTTTGCGCAAATTGAAGACGGAAAAGGCAGGTCTGTGTGCTTTTGCGGGATATTCCGACGAGGGAATGGCCTCCACGCGGCATGGTAATCCGGCGATGTCCATGATCGTTTTGGCGAAGTCGAACCAGCTGCAGACCCCCTCGTTGGCGAAGTGGTAAATTTCTGTTCCTTGAGGTTCCTCTCCGTCCTCCATCAGTCGGTAAATGACGCGGGCCAGGTCGCCGGCGTAGGTCGGGCCACCGATTTGGTCGCACACCACGCGCAGACTTTCCCGCTCCGCGCCCAACCGCAGCATCGTCTTCACGAAATTGTTGCCGTATTCGGAATAGAGCCACGAGGTGCGGATGATTGTCGCCCGGCAACCGCTCTCCAAAACCGCTTTCTCGCCGGCTAGCTTTGTGCTCCCGTAAACGGAAAGCGGGCCCGTCGGGTCGTCCTCCTTGTACGGAATACACGCGTTGCCCGGGAAAACGTAGTCCGTGGAGATGTGGAAAAGGCGCAAATCGTGCTTCCTCGCCGCGTTTGCCAGGTTCCCGACCGCCGTGCAGTTGATCCGGTAGGCGTTCCCTTCGTCGTCCTCGGCCTTGTCAACTGCCGTGTAGGCCGCCGCGTTGATGATGATGTCGATGCGGTGTTCTATAATATATTGGTCTATCGCGGCCGCATCGGTGATGTCCAATTCCGCGACATCCGTATAATAAAAATTGTATTGGTCTTGAAAATCCGCTGCCAGGTCGCGCAGACAGTTGCCTAACTGCCCGTTGGCCCCGGTGATGAGGATGTTCTTCATAAGTTAATAGTTGATAGATTATAGATAAGAGTTATTTCGGAGTATTTTCCTTAGTCGTTTTAACTATAGATGATAACATTCTGATGAGTTCGTCATTGTCATT
>JAEEGH010006676.1_pt1 | contig 28119 bp, 22 predicted proteins | sample 9134181 | NCBI WGS metagenome assembly JAEEGH01 (sample SAMN16246544, study PRJNA631951) | gut metagenome | biome: gut microbiome; feature: rumen; material: DP-attached | host: Bos | place: Iran: Karaj | collected 2018-10 | reverse complement strand
TGCCGGCAAGATGGACAGCTTTGGCGTCGAACTCAGCATGAGTTTTGTCCCGGTCGAGACCAAGACCCTGACTTGGACGACAACTCCGACGATTTCTTTCAACCGGAACAAGATTACCTCCCTGTCGGATCCTTCTCTCGGCTTCAACTACACCGAGACCACCTCCGGCGGAGTCGGTGAGAACGGAATCATGAATACCGACACTCAGATTCTCGTCGAAGGGCAGGCTGTCGGCTCATTCTATGGTTACAAGTTCTTCGGTATCAACCCGACAACCGGCCTTTGGGTTTACAACAAGCCCGACCAGGGTGATGGCATTCCCCGGTATTGCGATGAAAGTACCGCAATCGAGGGAGACCGTCAGGTCATCGGCAACGCCCAGCCTATCTTCACTTATGGCTGGAACAATACCGTCCGCTTCAAGAATTGGGACTTCACCCTCTTCCTCCGCGGCGTGGTCGGCAATAAGATTCTCAATGTGACCCGCTGGGCTTATGGCCCGATGTCGGCCAACAACAAGAATGTCTTTATGAAGGACATCAAAGGCGCCAGTACGACTCTTACCCAGAAGGCCCAGTTCTCGGATTTCTATCTCGAGGACGGTTCGTACCTGAAGGTGGACAACCTGACGGTGGGTTACACCATTCCGTTCAAGGAGAATAAGCATATCCAGTCGCTCCGCCTCTATCTGACCGGGCAGAACCTCCTGACTCTCACCTCCTACAGCGGCATGGATCCGGAGGTTAACACTACCTCGGTCTGGGACAGCGGAATCGATTATCCTTCCTTCTATCCGACTGTGGCTACCATACTATTCGGGCTTAATCTCAAGCTCTTCTAAATGATTGCGTTATGAAAAAGATATTTATCGCATTGATGGCGGCCGTACTGGCCCTTCCGCTTCTGACTTCCTGCGACAGGATGCTCGAAGAGAAGAATTATGGCAATCCTACGACCGCGGACTTGATGACCAATGAGTCCAATGTGGCTCTCCTTGTAGGGCAATGTTATGCTGAGGTCAAGTGGCTGCATGACCACTGGGGATATTGGGGCGTTGTGACACTGACGGCCGATGAAGGGCTCTGTCCGACCCGTATGCCTGACAAAGACTGGGCTGACGGTGGTTATTGGCGCAACCTCAACACCCACAACTGGAACGAGATGGGCGGTGCATTCCGTAACATCTGGAATACCACCATTGCCGGTGCGGTGCTTTGCAACAAGCTTATAAAGACGCTCAACGATTACAAGAGTTCGATGAGCGACAAGGTTTATGCCCAGTATGTCGGAGAACTGGAGGTGATGCGTTCCTACTACTATTATATGCTCTTCGACTGCTTCGGCCGGATTCCATACCTGGAGGAGTTCGTCGATAAAGCCGGCGATCCCCTGATGGAGCCTTGCCTTGTCTGGTCGCATCTTGTGAACTGCCTCGAAAAGAACGCTCCCAATCTTGCCTGTGTGAACGACGGGAACCGTGCTTTGAATTATGGACGTGCCACTCAGGGGCTGGCTTATGCCCTCCTGGCCCGCCTCTATCTCAATGCTGAGTCCTTTGACTGCACTCCGGCGAACATTAAGATTGACAATGAGCATACTACGCCAATCTCGTCCAGCGCAGACTTCTATACCAACTGTGTCCGCTGCTGCGATGCGATTATCAATGCCGGTTCTTACACTATCGAACCAGACTATTTCACCAATTTCAAGATAGATAATACCGGCAGTAAGGAGAACATTTTCGTGATTGTGGAGAATGGCGAGGCCAATATTGATGAGCGCGCCGGCTCCGACGGCATGATGCTCAACAAACTTCGCATTTCGCTGCTTACTCTCAATTACAACCATCAGAAGACCTATGGCATGTTGGAAACGCCCTGGAATGGCTTCTGCGCACGTCCTTCCTTCATAGACCGTTATGCGGCAAGCGATGTCCGCGGCCCAGGGAATGAGGGACTTGGAACCAATAATACAAAGCAGTGGGGCTGGTTCGTCGGACCGATTTACGATGCCACCGGGAAGCTCTGCAAGGATAAGGATGAAGAAGAGTCCGATGCAATTATCGTGAAGGATGTTTCGGATTTGGCAGCGGCATCTGACCTGGAAGGGGCACGCAGTATCAAGTACGAGATTGACAAGGGTGGAAAGTATAAATATTCAGAGAACGATTTTGTTCTTTTCCGTTATGCCGACGTCCTTTGGATGAAAGAGGAGGCCATCCTCCGCGGTGGCAGCGGAACCTCCGGCTACAACAGCGATGACTTCAAGACGCTTCGCAAGCGTGCTTTCGCCTATGATTCGGATCCTGCAGCTGCCTATGCGGCAGCCTATCCGAATGTCTTGACCCTCAACGGAATTCTAGACGAGAGGGGTCGGGAGTTTGCCTGGGAGAATATGCGTCGCCGCGACCTTATCCGATTTGATAAGTTCAATAAATCCGATTATGTACAGTTCGTTACAGCTACGGACAACTACCGCAAGTGGTTCCCCATCCCGTATAAAATACTGGAGAAGTCGGTCCGTGATGAAAACGGCAAAGCCGTATGGACTCAGAATCCCGGTTATGCGACCAGTTTATAGCACACTAAAATCCTACAACCATATTTAAACATCAACAATTAAACATCAAAAACAAATTATGAAGAAAGTTTTTCTTTATGCAATGGCTGCACTGTCTATGCTCGCCGTCTCCTGCAAGGAGAAAGGTGCCGACGTCGATATCGACTGGAGCAAAGTGACGGTGGACGGCTTCTATGTGGCCGGTCCTGCGACAGGTTTTGGCAATGACATCAAGCCCGAGTGCGTGATGGCTGCCGGTTACAATGAGGATACCAAGGCCCTGCGCGACGGTATGTACGAGAAGTACATCGTTCTTGAGGGCGGCAAGGATTTCTACCTGCTCTACAATGACGGTGGCAAAAAGTCCATGTATGGAGCTAATCTTGCTGAGTTCACTACTCCCGAAGAGGAGGCTTATAAAGAAAATCCTCCGTCCGTGTTGAAGGGAGAACTCATCATTGGCGAAAAAGCCCCTGCTATGAAGGTTGAGAAGACGGGTCTCTATCACATCGTCCTCGACATCAACAAGACCGGCGATCTGCCGAAACCTCTGATTGTCCTTCTCGATGCCAGCAAGTTCGGCGTTCGCGGTGCGATGAATAGCTGGGGCTTTACCGAGCCTACAGCTCCCGCTGCATTCTCGAACAGCGGAACTACCTTCGTGATCAAGGATCAGGAAATGCCTGTCAATGGAGAGTACAAGTTTGCAACCGGCAACTACTGGAAGGTAACGCTTGACGATGCCGGAAAGGTCAAGGCCGAGACTTCCCTGGCAGAAGGGATGACACTGAATGGTAGTAATATCAAGGTGGCCCAGGGCGCTGGCAAGTATGACTTTGAGCTTACCTTCAAGCTTTCAAGCGGTTCCTTTGACAAGTCGTTCAAATATGTCGAAACGCTCACGGAGGCTTCTAAGCTGCCTGAAAAGATGTATATGATCGGCGCCGACTTCGGCGGATGGAACTGGGAGTCTCCCGAAGTAGTGGAGATGATTCCTGTCAATGGCAAGAGTGGTCATTTCTGGGCCATACGCTACTTTGATAAATATACCGAAGAGGTCGGTGATGACGGCCCTTACAAGACTCACGGCTTCAAATTCAGCTCTGAGAAAGGCTGGGACAAGGCTTTCGCCAGTCCTGGTGAAAATGTGGGTGATGAGGCACTCTACAATGACGGTGGCAATGACTACGTCAAGGAGAGCGGCGTCTATATGGTCTATCTTGATATCGAGAATGGCAAACTTTGCATCGAGAAAGCCCAGGTCTATGGTATCGGTGAGGCGTTCGGTGGCTGGGATCAGGCAAAGGCCGAGTATAAGTTCGTCGAAGAAAATAAGAAACTCGTCGGTACGGCTCTTGTCACTGTTGATGGTAAAACGCCCGAGAATGATCCTAAGTGCCTCCGCATCTATGCAGAGTCCAGCATTAAGGTTTCAGACTGGTGGACCCGTGAGTTCATTATCCTCGATGGTCAGATTGCCTATCGTGGCAATGGCGGCGACCAGCCCAGAATTGGCATCAATGCCGGACAGAAGATCATCCTTGACTTCAATGCCGGAACGGGTGTAATCCAGTAATCCGCTTTTTTCATAAGCCTGCCGCCCCTGACCGGACGGCAGGCTTCTAAATCTTTGAGCCATGAAACGTTTATTCCTCTTCCTGTTGGCTGTCCTGCCTTTTGCCTCTTGCGACAACAAGGCCCAGCCTGATCCGGAGATAACACTCTATGAATTCCCTTCCTATAAAGACGGAGAAAAGAAAGGAAACATCTCTTATCAGTTGCTGGTCTATTCTTTTGCCGACAGCAACGCTGACGGCATCGGTGATTTTCAGGGGATTATATCAAAACTTGACTACCTCGACGCCATGGGCGTAAGCGCTCTCTGGCTTTCGCCTGTCCATCCCAGCGATTCCTACCACGGCTATGATGTTCAAGACTACGCCCGCGTCAATCCCGACTTTGGCAGCGAGAGCGATTTCAAGGCCCTGGTCGAGGCCGCTCACAAAAAAGGAATCAAGATATATCTCGATTACGTTCTCAATCATACAGGCAAAGGCAATCAGTGGTTCCTGGACGCCCAGAAATCGACGGACGCATCCACGTTTGGCTGGTATCATATTTCTGCCAATCCTGCAGCCGATATTGCTGGAGGAAAATTCCCGATGCTGGGTGCATATAATGCCAATGAATGGCACAATGTGACAATCGGAGATATTGGTTACAAGGGACGTCTGCACTTTGAGGTGGACTGGGGCGGGGACATCAAGACCCTTACGGTCAGCCCGTCGTCTGATCCTGCTCAGGCATCCAACCCGGACACATCCGTGCAGATGTATCTTTGGTACGGGTCCATCGCCACGCCGGTACGTCTGTACAGGAAGACGGAGAGTGTGTATGAGATTACCCTTGATGTCGATACAAACTGGGGGGTGCTTGTCCGTACTTCCGAAACAGAATGGGGGCAGCATAAATGGGGCGCGCCCGCCGGGGCGAATGTATTAACTTTTGGAAAGCCCCTTGCCTTGAGTAACAGCGACTCCCAGGACATCATCTTCAGTGGAGCAACGATGAAGATGAAATTCCAGGGAGCGTTTGGCAGCTGGATGCCGGATCTAAATTACGGTGCGGTTGCCACTTGCTCTCAGTCCGAGCCGTTCAAGGCTTTGGCTGCAACTGCCGACAAATGGATTAATCTTGGCGTGGACGGATTTCGTCTGGATGCCGTCAAGCATATTTACAGTAGCGAAACAGGACCGGAGAATCCGGAGTTCCTCAAGCAGTGGTACGACCGGTGTAACATAACTTTCCGGAACAGAAATGGCCGCGACATCTATATGGTCGGGGAGGCATGGCTGAATGATGCCGAACAATTAGCTCCCTATTACAAGGGGCTGACAGCCTGCTTCGAATTTGATTTCTGGGAACGGCTTAAATGGGTGCTTCAGAACCGTACAGGCCGCTATCTAGCCAAAGACCTGATAGGGTATCGCATAAAATACCGTGCAGAGCGGCCGGACGCGATTGCCGCCACCATCCTCACTAACCACGATCAAACCCGTGCGGCGACTACGCTGAACAGGAATCTGGACAAGTTGAAGCAGGCCGCAGCCATCTTGATGACGGCGGAAGGAGAGCCGTATATCTACCAGGGCGAGGAACTGGGCTACTGGGGCAAAGACTATGATGACGGGGGAGCAGATGAGCTGGTTCGTACCCCGATGATATGGGACAAGGCCAGCCGGGCCGCCGCAAAGTACCTCAATGGGAAAATCGACCTCAACCTTATGACTGACGAGATTTCCGTCGCGAGACAGAAAGAAGATTCTGCATCGCTCCTGCGCACTTATCTGGCATGGACTCGGGCGCGGAATACCTGTCCGGCCCTTGCCTCGGGCAAGATGTCCGCCCATGGAATCTACAATGACGGCAATGCCGCTTATAATTCTGTCGCGGCATGGTATATGACCGCCCCGACGGGAGAGAAGTCTCTTGTCCTCCATAATGTAGGCTCACAGTCCGTGACTCTCAATCTCACCGCCGACAAGTTGGACAATCCCGTTGTGAGCCTTGGTGAAGTTTCGGTCTCCGAAGGCGCTGTCACCCTCGGCGGGAATTCATCCGTAGTGTATAATCAATAAGCTATATGAAAAAAGCCATTATTGCGTTGCTGGCCGTTCTGGTCGCCTCCTGCTGCAAGAAAACCGAGGTCTCTTCCCATCCGGAATGGACCTATGATTCAGTCGTTTACGAAGTGAATATCCGTCAGTTCTCCCCGGAAGGGACCTTCGCCGGCGTTGAGGCCCAGCTTCCGCGTCTCAAGGACCTGGGCGTGGACGTGCTCTGGCTGATGCCGATGTATGAAATCGGGACCGAGGGCCGCAAGGGCTCGCTCGGCTCTTATTATGCCATCTCCGACTACTGCAAGGTCAATCCTGAATTCGGCACTATGGAAGATTTCGACCACCTGCTTGCCTCCGCTCACGAGGCCGGCTTCAAGGTGATTCTCGACTGGGTGGCCAACCAGACCGCACCGGACCATATCTGGATGACCCAGCGTCCCGGAGACTTCTATGAGCGCGACTCCCTTGGCAACGCCATTTATGAGTACGACTGGACCGACACCCGCAGCCTCAACTACGAGAATGAGGCCGTGTGGGAGGCTCAGGACAGCTGTATGCGCTTCTGGCTGCAGAAAGGCGTCGACGGCTTCCGCTGCGACGCAGCCGGCGAAATGCCCGCCAAATTCTGGCAGAGCGTGATGCCGAATATGAATGCAGACTATCCGGAGGCTTATTTCCTCGCGGAGGCGGAGCGTGTGAACCTTTCCAACCCGGACAGCACCTTCGACGCAAACTATGCCTGGGAACTGCACCACATACTCAACGATGTCGCCAGCCATAAAAAGACCATTTCCGATATCAAGGATTATCTGGTGCGCGATGGTGAGCGCTTCCCTGAGTCAGCCTACCGCCTGACCTTCACCTCCAACCACGACGAGAATTCCTGGCAGGGGACTGAGTTCGAACGTATGGGCGATGCGGCCAATGCCTGCGCCGTGCTCTGCTTCACGCTCCCTGGCAGTCAGCCGCTTATTTACACCGGCCAGGAGATTGGTCTGGACCGCCGTCTGGCTTTCTTCGAGAAAGATCCCATCACCGACTGGAGCGAAAATGCCTACACGGTCTTCTATAAGAAACTCGTCCAGCTCAAGCACTCTCATCCCGCACTCAATGCCGGCGAGCAGGGCGGCGTTTACTCGGAGATCGAGGCCCCGGAGGGTGTGTACGCCTTCTCCCGCGAAAGGGATGGAGACAAGGTGATTGTCGCTGTAAACTTCAATGATACAGACACTTCTGTTACTCTTGACCTGGACGGGAACTACAATGAACTCTTCAGCGGCGAAAGCCTTAATGGCAGCATCTCCAAGACCCTCAGCCCGGGCGGATATCTCGTGCTGTGCAAATGATTTCTTTATGAGAAAATGCATTGTCTGGCTCTCGGCCTTCCTGCTGATGGCCGTATCCTGTGTCGAAAAAGCCCCCGCTCTGGATGAAACCCTGTTGTCTTGTCCGGACGGCACCCTGACCCTCCGTTTCGGCCTATCCGACTCCGGAAGGCCATATTATGCCCTGAAAAGGGGCGCGGAAGATGTGATTCTTCCGAGCGCCCTTGGCTTCGACCTTATGGACGGAACCTCTCTCAAGGAGGGTTTCTCCGTGGTGAGCGTCGCCAAGGACAGCCTTGACGAAAGCTGGACACCGGTCTGGGGCGAGGAGGAGCATATCCGGAACCATTACAACGAGGCTCTGGTCTCCCTCAGAGACAGCCTTGGCAACGCTATGGACATCCGTTTCCGCCTGTACGACGACGGTCTCGGCTTCCGCTACGAGTTCCCGCTGGAAAACCGCCTGGTGTATTTCAAGATCAGAGAAGAACTGAGCGAATTCGCCCTTGCGGGGGACCATACAGCCTGGTGGCTGCCCGGCGACTACGATTCCCAGGAGTACAATTACAAGGAGTGCCGTCTGGGGGAAATCAGCCGCTACTGCGAGACGATGCGCATCCACAACGCCTCCCAGGAAGGTTTCTCGCCCTGGGGCGTACAGACTGCCATTCAGATGAAGACAGATTCAGGCCTCTACCTGAACATCCACGAGGCGGCCGTGCTGGATTATCCTACGGCCAACCTTCTGTACGATCCTTCCCGCAGGACTTTCCATATCCATCTCACTCCTGACGCCGAGGGTGTCAAGGGCCGCCTTCAGGCTCCCTGCAAGACTCCCTGGCGCACGGTGATGGTCTGTTCCAAGGCTACGGACGTACTAGCCTCCCGCCTGATTCTCAACCTCAACGAGCCCTGCGCCCTGGAGGATGTGAGCTGGATCCATCCCGTCAAATATGTCGGCGTGTGGTGGGAAATGATCACCGGCAAGACTAAATGGTCCTATACCGACGACTATCCTTCCGTGCAGCTGGGCGTCACGGACTATGCTGCTTCTACCCCTCACGGGAAACACGGGGCCAATAACGAGAATGTCCGCCGCTATATCGATTTCGCTGCGGAAAACGGCTTCGACGCGGTCCTGGTGGAAGGCTGGAACGAAGGATGGGAGGATTGGTTCGGCAAGCAGAAGGCCTTCGTCTTCGATTTCCTGACGCCGTACCCCGATTTCGACCTCCCGGCGCTGAACGCCTATGCCCACCGCAAGGGTGTCCGGCTTATGATGCATCACGAAAGTTCCTCATCCACACTGAATTACGAGCGCTGGATGGAAAGGGCATATAGCCTTATGGACCAGTATGGCTACGACTCGGTCAAGAGCGGCTATGTGGGCGACATCATACCATACGGGGAGCACCACTACAGCCAGCCCCTTATTAATCATTATCATTATGCCATCGTTGAGGCTGCCCGCCATCATATTATGGTGAACGCCCACGAGGCCGTCAGGCCGACGGGCCTCTGCCGTACCTGGCCCAATATGATCGGCAACGAGAGCGCAATGGGTACGGAATTCCGCAGCCGGATTAATCCCGGCCACACCACTGTTCTGCCCTTTACGCGCCTCCAAGGCGGTCCTATGGACTACACTCCGGGCATCTTCGAGCAGGATATGTCCGTCACGGCGCCCGGCCAGAGCGGCAAGATGCACCATACTCTCTGCAACCAGCTGGGACTCTATGTGACCTTCTATTCACCCCTTCAGATGGCGGCCGACCTGCCGGAGAATTACGAGCGCTTCCCGGACGCCTTCCAGTTCATAAAGGACGTGGCGGTCGACTGGGACAGGAGTCTGTATCTCCAGGCTGAGCCGGGAAAGCTCATACTGACTGCGCGTCATCCCAAACTGTCCACGCTGAATGCCTCCGCAGAGTCCCTCGCCCTGCTGTCTGACGGACGTAAGGACGCGATTTCCGGGGCTGCGCGCTTTGTCTATGCCTTGCCGGAAAATGCCACTTCACTAAAGGGTGCCGTACCACGTGATGTCTGGTATGTCGGCGCTGTGGGCGGGCCAGAGGAACAGGTCGTGAACTTCAAACTCGATTTCCTTACTCCCGGAGTGCAGTATGAGGCTACGGTCTATGCCGATGCCCCGGAGGCTGACTATGAGACTGCTCCACAGGCATATACCATAACTCGCGAGCAGGTAGACTCCTCCAAGGAATATTCCCTGCGTATCGCCCGTGGCGGCGGTTTCGCCATCTCTCTCAGGGAAATCCTATGAGAAGAACGCTTTATTTAACGGCACCGTCAAGATTCAGTAACGTCAATTATGGCTCTATGGATAAGAATTACAAAGACAAGCTTCTCGAAGCGATGAAGGCAAGCGGCGAGGAAAGGAAGAGGGAAGAAGAGGCCCGGAAATTCAACGGCAAGGGATTGTTTATCGCAATGATTGCCATCATTGCTGTAGTTGCCGTCGCTGCGCTTATTTCCAAGTTTTGAAAAATATCCAAAACCAACCTTGCTACATGCACCTTTTTGCGATAGCTGGCCAGGAGTCCGTCAAAGCCGGTTTCGAAGGTGATATTTAGTGTATCAAGTTTGACGGATGATATGAAGTCAGATCCGTGGCTCTCATATAGAGGATCTTCCGTCCATTATGGCTGTTCTTGAAGTGGCCAAGGCTTTGTGCTTGAGGACTGGGATGGGATTGTGGGCTATTTTGCCTATCAGAAACTTACGGGGATAAAATAGACAATATCAGGTCGATAAATTCATCATATCCCCATTTATGGCTATCCCGCAGGAGAATTTCTCTTGCGGGAAGTTTATTTTTCCCTAAATATGGGGATTGTGTAGCTGCCGGGGCCGGGGTAACTTTGCATTGAAAAAAAGACTGCCTATGAAGCAAGTGTTGTTGAGCTGTTTTTTATTCGCTGTTACCGCCTTCGGAGCCGTTTCCCGGGAGCAATCTTCTCCGCGTCTGTCAATAGGCGGTTACGGCGAGGTGGCTATGAGCCGTAATTTCTTCAGTGACAATGTGTACCGTTATTCTTCCGCCGCTTCCCACAAGGGGGAGCAGCACGGCCGTTTCGACATCCCCCACGCGGTGCTCTATCTGGGCTATGATTTCGGAAAAGGCTGGAGTATGCAGATGGAGGTGGAATTCGAACACGGTGGCAGCGGAGGCGCCGTGGAAAAGGAATTCGAGGAGGCCGGAGAATGGGAACAGGAGGTGGAAAAAGGAGGAGAAGTGGCGCTGGAACAGTTCTGGATCCAAAAGTCTTTCTTCCCACAGCTGAATCTCAGGATCGGTCATCTGGTGGTCCCGGTCGGAGGACTCAACAATGCCCACGAACCGCTTAATTACTTCACTGTGTACCGTCCGGAGGGAGAGTACACCATCCTTCCTTCCACCTGGCACGATACGGGTGTCAGCCTTTGGGGACGTGCGGGGGATTGGCGCTACGAACTCCTGCTGGTTGCCGGTCTGGACGCATATATGTTCAATACGGAAAATTTCATCAAATACGGCGCCGGCTCTCCTTTTGAGTTCAAGGCCGCCAACCAGGGCGGTGTGGCTGCTCGCATAGACAATTATTCTTTGCCGAATCTGCGGATTTCGCTGAGCGGCTACTATGGCCGTAGCTTCAACAATACCTATCCCTACGAGGCCATTCCGGAGTCTTCACGCTACTATGGGGTGCTCGGCCGCACGGCTGTGGGCGCCTTTGATTTCGCCTATCAAGGCCGTCGCTTTATTGCCAGGGGCAATGTGGATTATGGCTATGTGGGCGATGCCGCCGTAATCAGTTCGATGAAGCGCAACCGCAGCGCCAACAATGCCCCGTATAAAAAATCCGCCGTGGGGAAGGGGGCTTTTGCTGCCGGATGCGAGGCTGGATATGATCTGCTTTCGCTTTTCGCCCCCCTCGAGAGCCAGCTCTTCCTTTTCGGTCGCTATGAGTATTACAATTCCTACATCCCGGATATGGGACAAGAGTCTGCCCAGTGGACGGCGCGTCACCGGATGGCCGTGGGCCTCAATTACTATCCTACGCCCCAGATAGCCCTCAAGGCGGAATATTCCCACCGTTTCCTGCGTGAAGGCTATAATCCTGAGCCTTCCGTCAGTCTTGGAATCTGTTATATGGCCTTTTTCAAACGATAAACTAAAAAAGAGATGTATATGAAAGCGATTCGAATTATCTTAGTGGCAGCGGCCTGCCTGGCGGCTGCCTCCTGTGAAAAACCCTCCGGCGTATCGGAGAATGCTCACGACGCCCAACTGAAAGCGGCTGTGGAGCAATATGTTCCCGGAGTGATCTATAAAATCTATGGTAATCTGGCCGATGCTTCCGAGCAGCTCTATGCCAAGATTGCCGCAATGAAAGAAGCCGACACTTATACTCAGGCCCAGATTGACGGAGTGTGCACCACCTTCCTCGAAGCACGCAAGTGGTGGGAGCAGAGCGAGGCCTTCCTCTACGGGGCGGCCACGACCTATGGAATCGATCCCCATATCGATTCGTGGCCTCTGGACAAGGACAAGCTTGCCAAAAGCCTCTCCAATGCCGAAACCATCGCCGACCTGGCGCAGGATGGCGCCGGTGCCGTGGACGAGGTCGGGGCTGCTTCCCTTGGCTTCCACGGGATTGAATTCATCTTTTTCCGCGAAGGAAAGAACCGTACGGCCGCAGCGCTCAACGCCGAAGAGGACGATGAGGCCTTTTCCGGCCGCCACGTCACGGGCAAGAGTGAAATCATCTTCGCCGCGGCGGTAGCGGAGGACCTCCGCAACTATTGTTTCGAACTCCAGGCTGCCTGGGATCCTGCCTGTCCAGAGGCTCGCAGGACTATGGTTGAGGACGAGCTGGAACTCAATACAACTATGGTCAACGGCTTGACTTACGGCGAAAATCTGCTTAAGACCGGACAGGCCGGAAGTACCTACAGGGGTTGGCCGGAGGCTGTTTCCGGCATTCTGGTCGCCGGCTGCTCCAATATCTGCAACGAGGTGGCCAATACCAAGATTGGCACGGCGCACTATGTAAGCAGTTCGGACTATGACCCGGACTATATAGAGTCTCCATATTCGAAAAAATCCTACGAAGATTTCAAAGACAATATCCTGTCCATCCAGTACAGTCTCTACGGCGCCCAGGGTGCGACGGCTCCGCTCGGAAATTCCATAGCCTCCTTCCTGAAAAACAACGGATGGGGAAAGGCCGATGCTATGCAGAGCGCCCTGGCTGCGTCGATAAAGTCGCTGGATGATGCGATGGCCAAAGGAGCTTTCGTAGACAATCCCAGTTCTGCCGAGGCCGGGGTGTGCATTGACCGTATCAATGAACTGGACGCCTTGCTCAATGAGGCTGCAGACTGGATTTCTAAACTGTAAGGAATATGAAAAGAGTCAATATCATTTTGGCAGTGCTGCTGGCAGCGGCCTCCTGCGGACAGAAAGGGGGAGAAAACATCGCCCTGAATGAGCCGGATGCGAAATATGTCGGCCAGGCCGTAGGTAATTTCTCTGCAGAGGAATGGTACCCCGGAGGAGAACTCGGAACTACGCTCAATATCTCCGAAGGGTGTTACGAGGATGAGGCTCCGGCCGTGACCAGGCAGGGATTGAGTACCCAGTTCAATCACGGTGAAATGTTCTTCGAGCGCAATGTCACCCTGAATACCGCTCCGTTCAAAGGCCTCGGTCCGGCCTCTGTCCGCAAATCCTGTCTGGATTGCCATCCGGGCTATGGACACGGCAAATGGCAGAGCGTCTATGAGGCCAATACCGCCCGAGCCTTCGGCAACGGCTATCTGCTGGTGGTGTACTATGCCTCTCAGCCCGGCAGCAATGACGGCGCTTATGTGTCGGAAGTCACCGGAATGCCCCAGACAATGGCTGCGGAACCTTTCCTTCCGCCCATTGACGAAAGCGGTATCTCTATTTCCTGGATTCCGGTTACGGCAATGGAAAGCGGCCTGCCGATGAGGTTCCCGGACGGAGAGACCTACAGCCTCCAGTACCCTGAAATGACCATTGCGCGCAGCGCCTTCAACACTGACCCCAATCCTTATGATACCGCTCAGGAAAAGGGCCTGACTATGGGCTTCCGCCTGGAATCCACCATCGGGGTCATCGGTTCCGGACTGATTGACGCCATCCCCGAGGACGCTATCCGGGAGCAGTATCGTGCCGAAGCCCCTTATGTGGAACTGAATCCGGCTTTCTGGAATAAGGAAGCCAATGATTTCGCGGCCACGGCCTTTTATTCCAACTGGCAGGCCGGTTCCAACGGAGACGGCATTCTTGCGGACGGAACGGCTGTGGCAAGGGGAGAATACAAGCCGGTGAAGCGCTTTACCTATGCTATGACCCGCGGCACGCTGCAGGATGGCGCTGGCGCCAATGCCATCTGGAATATCACCAATGTGTCCCGTCCGGACCGCCCGTTCCTCTATACGACCAAGGCCTGGGCCAAGAAGATGAGCGAAACTCCGTCGGTGATTGCCGCCATTCGTGCGGAAGGTACTTCTTCGCCTTACTATGTGGATGTGGACAAGAACGGCAGCGTGACGGATGAGGAGATTGCGGAGGCTGTGCTGGCGCTTCTGAGCCCTTCGACCAATCAGTTTGACAACCCTTATCATTGCTTTACTCCGGAAATGACGGCGGACCAGTTCTATGATTTTATGGTCTGGCACCGCGGTCTTTCCATTCCGAGAGCCCGGAATCTGCACAAGGCCTCCGTCCAGCGGGGCAAGAAGCTCTTTGCCGAACTCGGCTGTGCCTCCTGCCACAAGCCTTCCTGGAAGACGGGGGATGACAATTACTGGTCTCCTGCAATGAATAAGGGAAAAGCTCTCCCTCGTTACGCTCACCAGACCATCTGGCCTTATTCGGATTTCATCCAGCACCGCCTGTATATGAAAAACGATATCCACGGCAGCTGGTGCCGCACGACTCCTTTGTGGGGCCGCGGGCTCTCTGCCCAGAATACAGGCGCCTCCGACCGCCTGCACGACTGCCGCGCCCGCAATGTGGTGGAAGCCATAATGTGGCACGCCTGGTCCAGGCAAAGCGATGCTTACGCATCAACGGAAAAATTCTATAATCTTCCCAAGGAGGACCGCGACGCTGTCGTGGAATTCATTGAATCAATCTGATGAATAAAATCTATAAGTATCTGAGTTATACGGCGATGGCCGCTGTCACCCTGGCGATGATGGCGGCTACCGTCTTGGAAAAGCTCCGTGGAAGTGACTTCGCGCTGGAGCATATTTATCATAGTCCCTGGTTTATCGCCCTCTGGGGTCTTGGCGCCGGAGCCGGAATGCTGTTTCTGCTCAGCCGACAAACTGCCCGGAAGCCCTTTACCCTGGGGCTGCATCTTGGTTTTGTGCTCGTCTTGTGCGGCGCTCTCGTGACGCATCTTAGCGGGGAAAGCGGTATGCTGCATCTCCGGCAGGGTGAGGAGGCCCGTGCCTTTGAGTCCGACGGCGGAGCGGAGCAGCCGCTGGATTTCGGGCTCCGCCTGGATCAGTTTGCGATTGACTATTATCCCGACAGCCGCAGGCCTATGGATTACCGAAGTGAGCTCACCATCCTTCCTGAGGGACAGAAGGTGACCATCTCTATGAACCATATCCTCAAATGGAAGGGCTATCGTTTCTATCAGGCCGATTACGACCAGGACCTGGAAGGCAGCATCCTCGCCGTGAGCCACGATCCCTGGGGCGTCGGGATCACCTACGCCGGCTACCTGCTCATCTTGCTATGTATGATAGGATTCTTCTTCCAGAGAGGAACTGCTTTCAGGATGCTCTGCTCCCGTGCGGAGCTTTCCAGGGCGATGAAAATCATCCTTTTTGTTTTCGGTGGGGTGCTGCTTCTCGGCTGCTTCTGGATGATAGGGCGGAAACTGCTGCTGGAACCCCTTCTTCCCGTACTTCGTTCTCCGCTGCTGTGGATCCACGTGTCCGGAATGATCATTTCCTACTCCATTTTCGCGCTCGTGGCCGTAATAGGCATAGTCGCTCTGTTCTCACGCTCTGTCAGAGAGCGTAAACGCCTGCAGTACATCTCTCAGATTGCGCTGTATCCGGCGGTGTTCCTGCTGACCTTCGGAACCTTCATCGGAGCCGTGTGGGCCAACATATCCTGGGGCAATTACTGGGGCTGGGATCCCAAGGAGACCTGGGCTCTGGTCACGCTGCTGATTTATTCCTTTGCCTTGCACGGAAACAGCATAAAGGCTTTCAGGAACCCTGTTTCCTTCCACGTTTTCGCCATTTTGGCCTTTTTGTCCGTGCTCGTTACTTATTTCGGTGTGAATTTCCTCCTCGGCGGTATCCACGCTTACGCATAGCCGCTATTGCGACGCTGTCCTCCAGGAAAAAATCCTGGCCCGGTCCCAGTCCCGCCAGTAGCGTATGGCCAGCCGGCGGATATGTTCCCAGTATTCGGGAGAATGGCCATAGAGTGAAATCCCTTCCTTGATGTCGGCCTTTATGATATCTTCGAACTCGGGATTGAGCCACATTTCAAGCGAATGGCTTCCGCAGTTGAACCTGGCCTTGACGGAGCTCTCTTTGTCGGCCGCAACGGCAAAGAGGCCGTGTCCCATAGACGCGCCGGTACTCACTTGGAGACCGTCATTGAGGCAGCTTACAGGGGGAATGCTGCCGGCAAAGGATAGCACCGATATGTGCCCGTCCGCTCCAAGTTTCCCGAGGATTTCACGGGCCCTGATGCCCATTTTCGCGCCGAGAGTCGAATAGATGCAAAGGTGGCCGTGGATCTCATTCGTGAGAACCACGGCCCGCCATTCTCTCTCTCCATAGCGGCCGATGCAGTCTCCGACTATCTCAGCGACATCCTCGGCGTACGATTCGCCCGGAAATTGAAAACTTTTCAGTACTCCTTTCATCTTATTACAAAAATAATACTTATATTTGAATCCCGGTTGAATCAATCGGGATTTTTCATGTCCGGAACACTGCGCAGCGCAAGCCTTCGATATGTCGGCCTGCAGCAAGACACAAGCATATACGAACTGCAAAGCGCGCAGTTCGCCAATAAGTATTTCATTATCAGCGGGGAAGGAAGCCGCCGGCTGATGGCCTCGCCGGAGGTGGTCGGCTATGATTCCTATCTTTCCCTGCTAGGCGAAACCGTCGACGCCCTCCGTTTCCTCTTCCCCTCTGGAGGCGATGTGGACATAATGACCATTCTCCGCGGCGGGCTGAACTACCCCATCGAGGAGGCCTGTTTCCGCTCCGGCGTACGGGTGCGTGATATGCATTTCGTTTCGTGCGAACGCATCATAGAGGACCACGTCATAACGGGACTGGACATCAAGTATGAAAAACTGCGCATTACCAGAGGACGCACGCTGGTGATCGGCGATATCATAGCCACGGGAGATACCTTGAAAATGTGTATGGACGAGGTTGTGGACCGCTTCCGCCGGAAGGGCGGCAGCATCCGCAAGATTATCTTTTTCACCATAGGCGGCACGCGGGCCATCCCGCTGATGGAAAGGATGACGGAGCAGATAGGCGCCCTTTTCCCTGGCTTCGAAGGCTTTGAATGTTTTTTCTACGAGGGCGTGTTCTCGGTCTATCGCGACAAGGGAGTGAGCGGCATAAATGTCCCCGACATAGACTTTTGCTGGAAGGACGGCCTTGTCTTGCCGGAATTCCGACGCTACATCCTGGACCGGCCCGACGCCCTTTTCGAAAAGTGCATCATCTATGACGGAGGTGCCCGGCGATATGAGATTCCGCTTCATTTCCGTGAGGTTCTCGACTACTGGGAAGGCATTCTTGAGAGGGCTGATATCATCGACTCTTTCGCTATGGCCTGCGAAAAACTGGGCTATGCCGGGCCGCTCGGATATGAGCCCTGGCTGACTGAGACCGGCTTTGCTGAGCTTCCGCAGAAGGGGCTCAGGGAACTGTGGGAGGATGAGCAGGCCCTGCTCCGCCGCTCTCTTGAGATTTCCCTCAAGGAACTTGCGGGTCGCCGGATAAATGAAATATCAAATGTGTCAAAGCTATATGAGTAACAAGAAGTTCGATGTGGATTACACCGGAAGGCCGGTGGACCGCGCCGGTCGCAAGTCGACCTTGAGTATGTTTATGATTATGCTGGGATTCACCTTCTTCTCGGCAAGTATGTGGGTGGGCCAGAATCTCGCGGCCGGCCTGGACTGGTGGGGCTTCATCTGGGCGATGCTCTTGGGCGGTCTTATCCTGGCGGCCTATACCGGAGCGCTCGGCTGGATTGGTGCCGAGAGCGGCCTCTCTCTGGATATGCTTGCCCGGCGGAGTTTCGGCACCAAGGGCAGCTGGCTTCCCAGCGCGATGATTTCTTTTACGCAGATCGGCTGGTTCGGCGTGGGTCTGGCGATGTTCGCCATCCCGGTCGCGAAAGAACTGATGGGCCTCACGGTCACTCCGGACAGTATGCCCTGGCAGGGCTATCTGCTTGTGGCTGTGGCCGGTATTCTTATGACCGCGAGTGCCAATTTCGGCATCAAAAGCCTTACCATAGTGAGCTATATCGCCGTTCCCGCCGTAGCAATTCTGGGGACGGTGGCGATGATTATGGCAATCCGCAGGGGTGATATGGGGCTGGTGGAGCAGTTCTCCCAGGGCGCCAAGGACCTGAGCGTCATCGCGGGTGCCGGCCTGGTGGTGGGCAGCTTCATCTCTGGCGGCACCGCGACTCCGAACTTCACTCGCTTTGCTAAAAGTGGAAAGCTTGGACTTCTTGTCACCGTAATCGCCTTCTTCGTGGGCAATTCGCTGATGTTCCTCTTTGGCGCCGTTTCAAGCATCTATGCGGGTGGAAACGATATCTTCGAGGTGATGCTGCATCTGAACCTCTTCTATATCGCAGTCCTGGTTCTGGGTCTGAATATCTGGACCACGAATGACAACGCCCTGTACACCGCAGGCCTGGGCTTGTCCAATATCTTCGGGCTCTCCAAGAAGGCGATGGTGCTCATCTCTGGGGTGATAGGCACGGTGGCGGCCGTCTGGCTGTACTGGAACTTCTGCGGCTGGCTGAACGTGCTCAACTGCACCCTGCCGCCGGTTGGTATTATTCTGATAATCAGCTACTTTACAAAGAGGAAGGAATATCTTGAGGGGACGGCTCCCGAGAAGGTGGTGAACTGGTGGGCGATTGCCGGCGTAGTGCTTGGAGCCGTCGTGGCCAATCTCGTTCCCTGGGGTTTCCCCGCCATCAACGGTATGGCCGTCGCTGCCCTCTGCTTCCTCACTGGCCGCTGGCTGCCAAAAGCCTGACGCTGCCATCCCTGCTTGCTGCTGATTGTCAGGTACTTACGCAATATCCCTTCCCGAAACGGGGAAGGGATATCGTATAACGCATTGATTATCAGTGGAACTACAGTGTGGTGACTATTTCCTCGATGGATTTGCGGACGTTGTGAAGTTCCGTCGGCTTGCCCTCGCCCTCGGCGGGGTAGCCTATTGCCAGCAAGCCATAGATTCCGTGGTCTCGGGTCTCGGGGAGTACTTCCCTTATCTTGCCGGGGTCGAAGTCCCATATCCACATATTTGCAAGCCCGGCGTCGGTCGCGGTCAGCATCAGATGGGTCAGGACTATGGCCGCGTCCGTCTTGGCCGAATTGATTCCATCGCTTTCCCGCACCCAGGCCTCTTCGTTGCGGCAGCCGACGATAAGGACAAGCGGAGCTCCATAGCAGGGATGGACGCTCCTCAGACGCTCCAGGGCCTCTTCGCTCTTCACCACCCAGATTCGCGTGGGCTGCAGATTCTTCGCCGAAGGTGCCAGGCGCCCGGCCTCGAGAATCATACTCAATTTACTGTCAGAGACAGGGTAATTGGTGAAGGAGTGGCAGGAGTAACGGCTTTGAAGAATCTGCATAAATGCATCTGAGCCGTACTCATACTTGGTGATTTTCTCTTTGACGTCGCTGAAGGATGCCCTGCTCAGGATCTTGGTGATGTCGCCGAAGCGGCTGAAGATACTCTTGCTCATCTTGAATATTGTTTTAGTGCTTCCAAATATAGCGAAAAAAATTCAAATGCTCCGCCTTCTCGGCACCTGGACCTCGCATAAATGCTTTTCTTCCGGTACTCCTGAAAGCTTACGGGCTTAAAAAGTAAGAAGCTCTTTCATAAGGTCTGAGTGGGTACAGGACGATTCTTCCAACTGGTAAAATCAAGAAGCTAAAAACGCCTTACAGAGCATCGTAAGCCACGATGGCTTTAGACAGTCTCTGCTGCACATCGGAAAGGCTGTAGAGGCCGTCGGCATTCTCCTTCAATCCCTTCAGCTTGATTTTCACTCCGGCTGGAGGGTTGCTGTACGAAAGGGCGGTTTCTGCCCTGAGTTGCGCCGCCGTTGCGTAAACCAGCAGGATATCGGCATACTTCACTCCGTCTTTGCCGGTGAAGGTTTCGAAAATCAGTTTGCAGCCGATGGGTGTGCGTTTCTCGATGGAGCCGGGGAGGTCCACCTCCTCGGCTTCCAAGGCGGCAAGCACGCTGCCCACGTTGGAGTCGTGGCCGCAGAGGAAGGTAAAGATACGTCTCTCGTTCTGCATCTCTTCCAGAATCAGCTGGAGCAGCGGATGGGCTACATTCACAGACACGGAAGGTGCGGTGAAAAGGACGTCCCCGTACCATTCCTTAACGGAGGAAATGCTTACCCAATCGTCGAAAGAAATGTCGTGGCCAAAGGCCGCTTTCCTGTCATCCTGCTCCTCATAGTACTGGAGGGAAAGCGCGTCCGATACCGTACAGGCCATCTTGAGGCCGCCGGACATAGACGGCTCCTCTTTCAACTTGAAACTTACGGATGACGGGAACTGGCTGAAAGAGCTGGTATCGGGATATGCGGGGGCGTTAGTGATGTCTATAACGCGCTCCATCAAAGCATACGCCGGTGCCACGTGAGTATTCAGGTCACCGAATTTCTCCTGGATTTCTTTCTGTGCCTTGGTTACAAAATCGTCCGATATCTTGGTGATCTGCGGTGTAAACACGGGGTCCATAGTGTCGAACTGGACGTTCATCTCCACTCTTGGGTGCTTTCCCGGGAGCAGGGCTTGGGCAAAACTGGTGGCGGTGAGCTGGCAGCGCTGCTTGGCGTTGGCATAGAAGCGGAAGGTATAGTTGTCCGCCGAGTATTTGGCTATGAAATCCTTCTTCTCCAGCCACTCTTTGAAGAACGTCCCCATCCTGGTCTCAAGCCTTTCTCCTTTGGCGGTAAGAGTGCTGGGCTGTCCTTCCCAGTGGAACCACTGATAGTCGTTGTTGGTGAGTCTGGTAAGGACGGAATTCTTGCTGACGAGCGGAGAACGAATGTTGTGCCTGCTCAGGATTACCATCTGGTCAAGAGTATAATTTTGCTGAAAGTCGACGGTACGGGCGATCCATTCTGTCTGTGTCTGTGTCTGCGGCTCGGGTTTGTCCGGCTGGCAGGCAACTGCAATCAGTGCGAGAATTGCAAAAATAATGTACTTTTTCTTCATTTTGGTGTTCATCATATACTCCTCATTGTGGTTCCATCCAGTCTCTATGTTGTCAGGAACTTGTTTCATTGGGCGAAAGATTATTTGCGACCGCAATTTAGCTATTATTCGGGGAATAAACAAGTAGTTCGAACGGTACTGTGGACAGCCCCTCTGCTTGCTGCCAGAACCCGTACAAAGCGCCGCAGCGCAAGTTGCTGAAGGACAGGCGAATACGCTTTAGTCTCTGTCCCAAACTTTGGGGACAATTTGGATTTGTGGATTAGAGAATAATTGCTACCTTTGCATTGAGATAATAAACCGTGATACGGATGAGGTAATTCGCTTAGTGCAAAGTCCCCGCCTCGAGCCTCACCGAAAGGTAAATATCCGCCACGTAGTCTTGGGGCAAAATTTAAAGGATTATGAACAAAAGAATTGTATTGATTGTCCTGGCGGCCCTGACATTGCTTGCGGCGGGCTGCAATAAGAAAGATCAGCCCTCCGGCGAGCCTGAGTCTGCGGGAATAAGCATTGCCATCACGGGGCACCGGAATCGGCAGTAGTTGTTGGAGATAAATTTGATCTCAAGGTCGTGATTACGCCTGAGGATGCCGCTGTGGGGGCTGTCGTCTGGAGCTCCTCGAATCCTGCGGTTGCAAAGGTGGACGCCGATGGACACGTTCTCGCTGCAGGTAAGGGAGAGTGCGAGATTTCGGCAACGGCGGAAAAGGCTTCCGCCAAAGTCTCTGTCAGCGTGAAAGACCGCGATCCCGCCAAGGACGAGATGGGGCACCAAGGTGCCGAAAAAAAGATATTCGGGCAGAATAATAATTCAACTATATTCTCGATCGGCAATACCGGTTGGACAGGTCTTCTCTGGTATCAAGGCGGGAATAATTCTATGACGTATTACGGCAACGGCACATTCAAAGCCGCTTGGAACGGAACAAATAGTTTTATAGCCGGCGTTGGATATTATGGCGGTGACGACTTGAGATCGAATAATATGCAGTATGACTGCTATTTCAGGCACAGTAAGACCGGCTCTGGCGGAGGATATAATTACATAAGCGTTTACGGATGGACGCTGAATCCTCTCGTCGAATTCTATATTGTCGAAGACTGGTTTAGCAAACCGGGACCCAATCTTCTCGGTCAGAAAAAAGGTACTATTACTATTGACGGTGCCTCTTACGACGTATACCAGAATATGAGATATAACGCACCATCCATAGATGGTGAAAAGACTTTTCCTCAGTTCTTTTCTGTCCGAAGCAGCTCACGCCAAAGCGGCCATATTGACATCTCCGCTCATTTTAAAGAATGGGAAAGTCTTGGAATGAAGATAGGTAACATCTTCCAACTTTTGTTCGCAGTCGAAACCGGCGGCGGCTCCGGCACGCTGGACTGCGATTATTTCTACCTGAGCGACGGAAAATTCTGACGGAAGACAAAAAGACCTTAATCCCACCTCACGTCCCAATAGCCATTTCGTTTGCCGTTCTTGCGTATTAAGATACCCTTTTCGGAGAGCGATGCCATAATACGCTTCACGGTCCTTTCAGATTTTCCTATAGCAGTAGCTATGTCCTTTTGGATGATACGATTGTTTTGAGAAATACAGTTAAGCACAGCCCGCTCTTCCAAAGTGACACTCAAAGTGCCAATTTGACCCTTTGAAACACTGGCTCCGTCACTTTGATAACTGATATGAAGGTAGCGGTTCTTCAACACATGGCTTTCTCCAAGAACAAGGTTTCGTAAGAAACATTCCAGGTATGACAAATCATACGAAATACTCTTGTCCCTATTGGAATAATTTGCGCGCACCAGTGCATTGCGGAAATACCAAGAGTGAGCTGCAAACAAGTCGTTGTTAATGGCAAAGCCAAAAGAACGCAGGTATTTTATAAGGAAAACGGCCGTCGTTCGCGTGTTGCCCTCTCCGAACGGATGGATTTGCCATATTCCGGCTATAAAAGAGGCTATATGTCTTATGGCTTCTTCAGTAGATGCCGATGCATAGTCAAACTTTCGTTCTTCTGCAAAATCGTAATCCAGAGTTTCTTTCAGATTCTCGAATGGGTTGTAGAGGACGGAGGCGCCATCCAGCACCCATTCCTTTTTGGAAATGTTGTAGTCACGGTACTTGCCGGCGAATTTAAAAATACCTTCAAACAGCTTACGATGGATTCGCTGAAATTCCGCCGGAGTAAATGAAAAAGTATCTTCCTGAAGAAGTTCCGTAATCCTTGCAGATACTTTATCGGCTTCTTCCGTGCGTTCTTCCTCTGCGGAAAGCCGCCCCTGCCTTGATTTATAATAAGAATCAATGAGTCCTTTGACTTGGTCAATAGTGATGTCTCCTTCGATATGGCGTTTTGCCGTGTCTACAAGGTATGCCGACGGTTGCAGACCATCGACATCCTGAAGGCCGATAGCCGCCTGCCAGGCCGCGGCTTTCTCGCTGCGCCCCGGCTCCCCCTGACGGATATATTCGTCAAATTCGCTCATTTTCAATCAACACAAATATACGAAATTATGGCTGGAATAACAAATAAACCTTTCCTGCCTCCTTCGCCCTTACAACCCCTTTGCTGGACAGGCCAAGGTTCCATTATGAGTGGAGCGGCGTATTGGTATCGGCTTTAACATGATTCCTTTATCCTTCCTCAGGGCCGTACCATTGAGCTTTTTCTGGCCGGTGTCTGTGAATAACGCAGAAATTTTGCTAAATTTGTTGAATTAGCAGCATTTTATTCAATGAGCACAGATACTAAACAGCGTCAAGCGGCAAAAGCATTCGCAGCCAAGTGGAAAGGACAGGGCTACGAAAAAGGACAGAGTCAGCCTTTCTGGATGGAACTCTTGCAGAAGGTTCTTCAGGTGGAAGACCCTTTCAACATCATCTCCTTCGAAAACAGGGTGAAGCTATCCAACACCAGCTTTATCGACGCTTATATCAAACCGACTCACGTACTCATCGAACAGAAGTCTGTAGAAAAAGACCTCAAAACGCCGATTCCCCAGAGCGATGGAACCACCCTTACTCCCTACCGTCAGGCAAAACGCTATGCAGAAGAACTCCCATATTCAGATCGCCCCCGCTGGATAGTTATCTGCAATTTCAGGGAGTTTGATGTTTATGATATGGAGAACCCTCAAGGAGAGCCGGAAATAATTCTGCTGGAAAACCTGGAGAAAGAATACCACCGCCTGTCCTTTCTGGTCGATGACACCAATGTCCACTTGAAACAGGAACTCCAGGTCTCCATCCAGGCTGGTGAAATCGTCGGCGTGCTTTACGACAAGATTCTTGCCCAGTACAAGGACCCCAACAATCCAGAGTCCCAGAAAGCGCTGAACAAACTCTGTGTCAGGCTTGTTTTCTGCCTCTATGCTGAGGATGCCGGTATATTCGGAACAAAAGATATGTTCCACGACTATATGGCACAGTTCAGCGCAGGTGAATTCCGTGAGAAGCTGATCAAGCTGTTCCATATCCTGGACCAGAAGCCTAAGGACCGCGACCCCTACGAGGACGAGAAGCTGCTGGCCTTCCCGTATGTCAACGGCGGAATGTTCGCCGGAGACATCGAGATACCCCGCATCAATGAGGAAATCCGATCACTAATTCTCCAGCGCGCCTCGGACAATTTCGACTGGAGCCAAATCAGCCCTACCATCTTTGGTGCTGTGTTTGAGAGCACCCTGAACCCGGAAACGAGAAGGGCCGGTGGTATGCACTACACCAGCATCGAGAACATTCATAAGGTCATCGACCCGCTCTTCCTGGACGATTTGAAAGCAGAGCTGGCCGACATCAAGGCGGAGAAGGTGGCCAAGACCAAGAAGGACAAGGCCTATGCCTTTCAGGACAAGATTTCCAAGCTGAAATTCTTTGACCCCGCCTGTGGCTCAGGTAACTTCCTGACTGAATCCTACACCTCGCTCCGACGACTCGAAAACGATGCGCTGCGAATTATTTATGGAGATAACAGAGTCATTGGAGAAATGGCGGAGCCTATCAAGGTCAGTATCAATCAATTCTACGGCATAGAGATTAACGACTTTGCCTGCTCTGTGGCCCAGACGGCCCTTTGGATTGCCGAGTCCCAAATGATGCAGGAGACAGACGAAATCGTAGGCTTTAACCTCGATCCGCTGCCGCTTAAGACCTACACCAATATTCACGAGGGTAATGCGCTCCGGATGGACTGGAACGAAGTGATTCCGGCTTCTGCGTTAAATTATATCATGGGTAATCCGCCGTTCGTGGGATTCACATATATGAGCCCGGAGCAAAAAGATGACGTTGAGTCGATCTATCCTGGCATTAAGAATGTTGACTACGTTAGTTGTTGGTTCAAAAAGGCTTGTGATTATACAAGAGGGACAAATGTTGAGAGTGCTTTCGTTTCAACTAATTCGGTCTCTCAGGGAGAAACCGTAGGCCGGATGTGGGAGAGTCTTGACGTATATATCAACTTCGCTCATAGAACTTTCCGCTGGGATAGTGAGGCAAATGATAAGGCTCATGTCCATTGTGTGATTATTGGTTTCTCACATATAGAGAGAAACAAAAAAGTCTTGTACGAAAATGGTATTTCGACACCATGCAATAATATCAACGCATACTTGTCCGATGCTCCCAATGTTATATTACAAAGTCGTAATAAGCCCATCTGTGATGTCCCCGCAATGATTTATGGCAACAAGCCTGCAGATGGTGGTTGCCTTATATTCTCAAAGGAAGAGAAGGAAACCCTGATAGCCAAAGAACCAAAAGCAATCAAGTGGATTCATACGCTTATTGGTGGCACTGAACTAATCAACAATAAGCCTCTCGTTAATGACAAGTTTAGATATTGTCTTTGGTTGGAGGGTATCTCTCCTTCTGAATTACGTTCATTGCCGCTCGTTATGGAACGCGTGGCTGGTTGTAAGCAAGCGAGATTGAATAGTCCTGCAGCAGCCATTCGCAAGTTTGCCGAGACACCTCATTTATTTGCTCAGAGGACTCAACCGGATATTATCAAGTTTGACGAAACTGGTTGCGCAGAAACTCCTGATGATGGTAAAGTAAAGAATCTTTTGGTCCCTCGAGTCTCATCAGAAAGACGACGTTATGTTCCGATGGGATATGTTACACGGGATATAGTAACGAATGACCAAGTTCAGATAATACCCAATTGCGAACCATATCATTTTGGAGTCCTTCTTTCTGTTGTCCATATGGCGTGGATGCGTGCTGTATGTGGCAGGCTGAAATCTGATTACCGTTATTCCAAAGATATAGTTTATAATAACTTCCCTTGGCCTCAACCGAATGAAGAGCAGAAAGAGAAGATAAGCCAAACGGCGCAGGCTATTCTTGATGCCCGGGCGCTTTACCCAGAAAGCAGTTTAGCAGACTTATATGACGAGTTGGCCATGCCGATAGAACTCCGCAAGGCCCACCGCGCCAACGATGCCGCCGTCCTGGAGGCCTACGGCTTCCCCAAAGATGCCACCGAATCCGACATCGTCGCCCGCCTCTTCAAAATGTACCAGGAACTCACAAAATAGCAACCGACTATGGAAAAGAACCTCACCATACGCAACAGCACCGCCGAATTCCTCATCTTCCAACTTGAAAACCGGGAAGATGGCGTCCAGCTGCTCTATTCCGATGAAACCCTTTGGCTCACTCAGGAGGCCATTTCACTGCTGTTCGACAAAAGCCGCTCCACCATTGCAGAGCATCTGCAGAACGTTTTCGCATCCGGAGAATTGGCCGAAAATTCAGTTTGTCGGAAATTCCGACAAACTGCCGCTGACGGAAAAAACTACCAGGTAAAATACTACAATCTGGATGCAGTAATCTCTGATCGCTTCCTAGAAGGCGACGACCGCCCCGTTCTCGATGATGCTGGCCACGTCTCCGCAGACTACGCAAAAGAATTCGCCGAAACTGAATTCGAGAAATACCGCGTCATCCAGGATCGACTCTTCTAGTCCGACATCGTCGCCCGCCTCTTCAAAATGTACCAAGAACTGACAAGTAAATAGATTATGGCACAACAATCCTACCCCTGCGAGACCTGTAAATTCCGGGCTCAGTACGACAAGAATCCCAAGTCTTTCTTCGGCCGCTTCTGGAGGTGGCATATCAATTTCTGTCCCGGCTGGAAGGCTTTCTTTACCAATCAGCCCGATCAGACCAAGGCTGCACTAAGGGAGAAGTATAACTTTCAGAAATATCAGTAAGCATCATATAGAGTATTATGAAATTCCTTGGAAACATACTGTGGCTACTGCTGGGCGGGATAATTATCTCCGTCATTTATTTTGTTGTGGGACTTGTGATGTGCGTTACCATTGTGGGGATTCCCTTCGGAGTGCAGCTGTTCAAGCTGGGGGCGTATGCTCTGTGGCCGTTCGGGCACGAACTGGTGAACGGGCCCAGGGAGCCGGGCTGCCTGTCGGTTGTGATGAATCTGGTGTGGATACTGCTGGGGTGGTGGGAGATTGCGATTGTGCACCTCGTGTGCGGGCTTATTTGCTGCATTACCATCGTGGGCATTCCGTGGGGAGCGCAGCATTTCAAAATGGCTATCGGAGCGGTGTTCCCCTTCGGCAAGGAGATAGTCTGACAGCATCCACCTTGGCGACAAAAAGTCGTTATGACTCCCATCAAATAATTTGATATGATATTTGTTTATATCTCAAAAGAAAGCGGCGGTCTAGAGGTAATTTACCGTAGTCCGTGTCGCCAAGGACACACGAAATTATTCAACGATAACTCATATTTACTATATTTGCGGATTGAGTATTTGCAGAAAACCTATGAAGAAAGTAATTTACGCTATTATGCTCGCTCTGCTGGTTTCATGCTCTCCCGAGGAGATCAAACCCAAGGACAACAACACAAGCGAGAACCCAGGCGAGAATCCCGGCGACAACCCGGGCGACGACAAGCCCTCAGAATTCAGAGTCACCGACACTTCGGGAAAGGAGCTGGACCTGCTGCTCTTCGGCCGTGAGGCCACCGACCGCCCGCTGTATGTCCGCACGGACCTCAAACTGGATGAATGGTCGGTGTCCTGTGATGCTCCG
>JAEEGH010006675.1_pt1 | contig 28119 bp, 8 predicted proteins | sample 9134181 | NCBI WGS metagenome assembly JAEEGH01 (sample SAMN16246544, study PRJNA631951) | gut metagenome | biome: gut microbiome; feature: rumen; material: DP-attached | host: Bos | place: Iran: Karaj | collected 2018-10 | reverse complement strand
TGTCGTTTACTATATTATGACAGCTCACGAGATTGAAGAGCGGGCTGTCTGTGTAGTTTGCCGGATTAGCGACAGAGAAACTTACTGGCACAAACGGATAAATAATCTCGCGAATCCTTGGATATTTTGGAAAATAGTCGTATCTTTGCAGCCGTAGAAACCTAAATAAAGAATGCAAGAGTAGAATAAACAATCAAATATAAATATAGAAAAGTTATGATTACTAACACAAAAACGAGACTAGTGTCGCCAGTGGGGGAGGTAATTTCCTCACGGCGGCAGCGGCTGCACTTGGCGGCCGCAATGGTCCTGATGCTCGTGGGGATGCTCGTGCCCCAGGGGGCATGGGCTGACAACAGCGGACTGGACGAGGCGTTCGTAGGCGACAAGAGCTACTATGTGCTGCGCTCGAGTGCCGACTGGGACAAGTTCCGCCAATTGGTGATTGAAGCCAATGGCGAATCGGATGTGAATGCCATTATGGATACTGACATCTCTACGGGAAATAGTTGCGGCGACACCAATTTCCCATATTGTGGCACCTTTAACGGCAACGGCCATAGGCTGTACGTTAACATCGAGGGGTCAGGCGAACAAGCTCCTTTTAAGGTGGTTAAAAATGCTACTATCCGGGATTTGCGCGTGACGGGGTCCGTCAAAGGAGGACAATATTCTGGCGGTTTGATAGGAAGAGTTATATACAGCGGTCATCCAACTGTTACAATTGAAAGAGTGTGGGTGTCTGTTGATGTGACATCTTCTAATAGCGTAGCTGCTGGTTTTATAGGCCATGCCTCTCAGAGCTACGTTTATATGTCTGACTGCCGCTACGATGGCAAACTGACAAGCACCTATTACAAAAGTGCCTTTGTATGGTGGGATTCAGGTTATGGCAACGGTAGGGATATGATATGGCACCGTGTCTATGAAAACAGCACATCGAGCGATAATACCCATCACGGTTTTAGTTATTATTGGGGCGATGGCACAGGACATGCTTGGGGAACCAACGGCTATAGCACCTCCCTTTACTCTGCCCACAACTGGGGCGAGATGGCCAGCGGTTGCAAGAACATCACCAATCAGAATGACGTGAAGAATAAGATGAACGCTGAGAAGGCTGGCTCATGGCATATCGTTGACGGCAAGGCGGTGCCTGTGATGCAGATATATCCCTCAGCCAGCGATGTGAGCCTTGAGACCTACGACATTATTCCCGGCACGGAGAGCGGTGAGGAAGGTATGCTGAAGATTCCCTTCTCGTGCGACCAGGCCGTGAAGACTCTCGATGTGACTTACACCAACGAGAACGGTCAGACGAAGACCATTCACATGGATTGCAAGGCCAACACCTACGCGGGCTTCATCCTGGTGCCTGCCACCGAGCAACACAAGGGGCTTACTATCAAGGCCAAGCTGCTGGTAGGAACAGTGACCAAGACCGTAAAGGACGAGAAAGATGCCGTGCTGCACAATCCGCGCAAGCTCTCGGCTCAGCTGTTAGACTTCAACACCACCAAGAAGCTGGAAGATGCTGGCGTGGTGGAGCTGAAATGGGAGGTGGATGCCCCCAAACACGCCGATGCCATCGAGAGTGACCAGTTCACCGTGATGCGCTCGCTGACGGGCAGTGACGACGATATGGAGTCCATCGGCTCTGTGCCGTTCGAGTCGGGTACGGCATCGTACACCTTCCGCGACGAGACGCTGATGAGTGCGCTCACCGCTGCCCAGCTCGACGGCAACACGGCGGTGCCACAGGTGAAGTACCGCGTGGTACGTGCCGCCACCCTACAGCTGTGGGGTTTCAGCAATACCACCGCCTCTGCGCAGACCACCTGCACGCTACCGATGCTCCATCTGCTGCGTGTCAAGGACTACCAGACGGCATGGGCCGACCAGACGGCACGCACCGTTAAGGTGACGTGGCAGTATGCCGAAGAGGCGGGTGCCGTATGGGACGACCGTGCCAAGATGAACATCGTGGTATCGTCGACCAACCGCGAGGGCGCTGCCGTCAATTCCAATACCTACCAGATTACCGATGCCGAAATGGCGGCTCGCGAGAAGGTGATTACGTTAGACCGCTCGTGCGTAGATTATAAAATTACGTTCGACGTGGAGCGCGGCGAATCGGCCATACCCGTTGCATCGTCCTACTTCGAGATTCGTACGGCGGAGGACTGGAACACCTTCTGTACCATGGTGGAGAATGCCGGCGGTAAGAGCAATGTGAACGCCTCGCTCATGGCCGACATCAGCGTGACGAATATGGTTGGGACAAACATCAGCAAGCCCTTCCAAGGCACGTTCGAGGGCAATGGCCATACGCTGACCGTCAATATCAACAAGAATGAACAGTGCGTTGCTCCTTTCCGCTACGTTGGCAATGCCATCATCCGCAACCTGCACACGGCAGGTAGTGTCACCACCAATAATAAGTTTGCTGCCGGACTGGTGTCACGCGTGAGCGACAACTACCACCTGCTCATCGAGGGGTGCCACGTGTCGGTAGATGTCAGTAGCAGCATCAATGGCGATGCCACTAACGGCGGTATCGTAGCAATTGGCAATAATGGCACCACCATCACCATCCAAAACAGCAAGTTCGACGGCAAGATGCGCGGAACCACCTGTTACGCCAACGGCGGCATAGTGGGATACACCACCGGAGAGGTACGAATCGACAACACCCTCTTCGACCCCAAAGAAATTAGCACTAATATGAGTTCCTGCGAGACCTGGAGCCGGAAAGGCGGTTCGGGCAGCGTCACCGTCACTAACAGCCACTGCACCATGGAGTACAAGGCTGCTACATCTGCTTCAGAGTTCCCTGAAGGCTATTTCGTCATCAACAGTTCTGCAGACTGGAACACCTTCTGTAACATGGTGCAGCAAGCTCAAGGAGACTCTGACGTCAATGCCGTACTGAATGCCGACATCTCTGTATCGCAGCAAGTCGGAGGTAATTATTATCGATATCGTGGCACTTTCGATGGCAATGGTCACACCATCAACATAAACCTCAACACTAATGACTATGGTGCAGTATTCAGAGAGGCAAATTATTGCACCATCAAGAATCTGCATGTTACAGGAAACATAACATGTAGCGCGGGGAATTCTGATGCAAGCGGCATAATAGCGTCTATATCCTCAGAAGGTTATACTGCCGACATCATCAACTGCCGAGTGTCAGCCACCATCAAAGGTTATTTCGTTGGTGGCATTGTCGGCGTCGCACTAAAAAGTAAAATAACCTTGACGAATTGCCTGTTTGACGGAAACGTCGTTGGCATTGACAGCAACAGCCGTGTATCGGCATTCGTAGGGCGTAGAGAATCTAATGATGCACCACCAACGCTGAACAACTGTCTGGATCACGGCACTTATCAGAGTTTTGCATTAATAGGCCTCATCTACTACGGCACAGTCCAGACACCAGCGGGCAGTAACAACTGGTCATATAACGGACTGACGGGTGCTACTGCTGTTGGCTCACTATCGGCCAGTGACCTTGCTGCCAAGTTGGGTAGCGGCTGGAAGGTGGAAGATGGCAAGGCAGTGCCCGTCATGCAAATAATAGCTGCCTCTGGCAACCTGAACAACAAGACGACCGACCAGATTGTAGCCCTGCTGGGCAGCGGCTGGCAGAAGGACGCCAGCGGCAACCCCGTGCCGAAGATGGCCAACAATGCCCAGCAGGCAATACCCTACTCGGCGAAGCATCCCTTCAACATCCACACCGCCGAGGACTGGGATGCCTTCCGCAAGCTCGTGGCTGAAGCCAAAGGCCAGAAGGACATCTACGCACAGCTACAGGCCGACATCAGCGTCACGACACCCGTAGGCGACACCAGTTCCCCCTACCGAGGTACGTTCGATGGCAACGGCCACACGCTGACTTTCAACGTGAGCAACTCGAACCAGATGTTTATCGCTCCCTTTGTCTCTGTCAACGCAGCCACCATCCGCAACCTGCACACCACGGGCAGCATCAGCACCAGCAATATGCGTGCCGCCGGACTGGTGGGTCAGGTTCCTGAAAATGGCAAACTGCTCATAGAAGGATGTCACATCTCGATGGATATCTATAGCAGCGTCAGCGGCGATGCCTCCAGTGGCGGCATAGTGGCCGGCGGTGGCTATAGCAACGTAAGCATCACCATCCGAAACACCAAGTTCGACGGCAAGATGCGCGGCTCCAGCAGCAATGCCAACAGCGGCATAGTGGGCTGGTGTACCGCACAAGTACTCATCGAGAACACCCTCTTTGACCCGGCAGAGATCAGCACCGATCCGAATTACAGCCAAACCTGGTGCCGGATAGGCGGTTCGGGCAGCGTCACCGTCACCAACAGCTACTGCACCCGAGAATTTAACGGAAATGCTGGCAACGCAGCCACAAAGACTGCCGCCGAGCTGGTCATGCAGTTAGGCAGCCAGATGTGGCAGCTGGACGTTACCGGCAAGCCGGTGCCTAAGAATGTAGGCAGCTTGATAGACGGCATGCCGACCTTCTACTACGAGAACTTGGGTCACATTGACCAGAACTCGCTGAAGATACGTACGCTGTCCACCTCGACGGTGCTGACATGGGCCAACCAGACCGAAGAGCCCGTGGACTACTACGAGGTATGGCGCAAGGAAAAGGGCGAAAGCAGCTATGGCAACAGCCCGTTGGTGACGCAGTTGACCGACATGCAGTATGAAGACAAGCAGACGTCGCCCGTCTACCAATATATATATAAGGTACGCGGGGTGACCAGCTGCGAGGGTCTGCACTACGACGAGACCAAAGAGGTAGAGGGCATGTGCGAGCAGTATGGTACGGTGGAAGGCCGCCTGTGCTTCCTCGACGGCACCGGCATACCCGGTGAGTCCATCTTCGTGATCGTCGATAGCATTGAGCGTCAGGCGGTGACCGACGAGAGCGGCTTCTTCCGATTCACAGACCTACCCTATAAGGGCAAGAAGGAGACCTACTACACGCTGACCAGCAGTGCTGGTGCCAAGGATGTAACTATCACCTTGGGCACGGATCCCGGCAAGAATGTGGTGAAGAACGTGGTGATGGAAGTGGCTACGAGCATCAAGATTTCCGGCTACGTACAGTACGACGGCACCAGCATCCCCGTGCAGGGCGTATCGTTCAAGGTGAACGACCACGACGTGCGCAATGCTGCCGGCTTGGTGACCACCGACCACGAAGGTAAGTTCTCCTTCCGCATCCTGAAGGGTAATACCAAAATCCAGGCCGTGAAGGACGACCACAAGTTCTGGCGCGACGGCTTCTATCATCAGAACGACGACGACCCCGACACGCTGAAGACCTATAACATCACGGCAGACAAGGCCGGTCTGATGTTCTACGATCAGACACGTGTAAAAATGATTGGTCGCATCGTGGGCGGTAAGACGCAGGGCGAACTGCCGTTGGGCTACGCACTGTCGCACAACAACCTGGGCGACTCGCTGAAGATGGAGCTCACACTGGAGGGCGACAATGCCTCACGACTGGTGTTCGACATCCAAGACCGTACGCTGAAGGAGCGCGACGAAGTATTCCTGCACGAGAAGGCCAACGCCAAGGATAAGCAGTTCGTTCACCAGACCAAGGTACACACCACGCTGAACCGCAAGGTGGTCTATCCAGACGTGCACACGGGTGAATACGAGGTGATGCTGCCGCCTGTGAAGTGGAAGATTCAGCAGATAACGGCCTCGGGCTACGCCACGCTGTTCCAGGACGGACAGATAGGCGACGTGATAGACCTGAGCGACTCGCTGACGGAGCACAAGATAACCAAGAAGGGCGAGTGGGAAACCGCCAGCTACAAGGTGACCGACCCTGTGGAGGAGTATTACGCCCTGTATAACCGCATCTATCACTCACCCGTACGCATCGAGTACCGTCAGCAGGGCTTTGACGACTTCGACTACTTCGGCGAGCACTACTACAGCTTTGCTAACTTAGGAGGAGCGAAGGAGAAGCTGGCGCTGGCCTACGGCGTCAGGAAGCAGGGATGGCCAGAAGGCAAGCGCGACTCGATGGAGACCCACTACACCTTCGGATACCCCGTGTTCAACATCGACCGCAAGTATGGATTCACCATCTCGGCTACGGAGAAATACTATTATAACAACAACCCGAAGAGCGACACCATCGACGTGGTACACCTTGAGGGCGGCGTGGTGACCATCCACAACGGCATGGTCAGTGCCACCCACCGCGACACCGTGCACCTTGACAGCATAGGACAGGCCAACTATACGATAGAGGCCGCCCAAACACCTTATCTGTTGACGGGCGACGATGCCCTCAGTACGGTGAGCATGAGCTTGGAAATGGACGGCACGCACTACGAGGCCGAACCACTGAAGGCCTACGTGCTGAACGTGAAACCCAAGACTGGGGCACCCGAGATACTGAGCTTCTCGACACCGCAGTTGCTCGACATCCTGCGCGACCCGCCAGGAGGCTCGTCGAAGGCCACTATCTCAAAGGGCTCTACGATGAAGTATGCCTACACAATGGATATGTCGTGGCAGATGGGTGTCGACATCAACTTAGGTCTCGGTACCGGACTGAACACCTTTACCGGACTTGTGGCAGCCCCGATGGGTGCCGGTGGCGTAGGCGGTTTCAATAATGGTACTGCCAGCACCTACGGTACCACCATCGACCTGGTATGGTCGGGCAGCGGTCAACGTGCCTTCAGCTACACAATGACCTTCAACGAGGATGTCTCGACCAGTTCCGAAAAAGGAATGGTGGGTGCCGATGCCGACCTGTATATGGGTGTGGTAGACAATGTCGTGCTGAAGCCTGCCACCGCCATCCGTGCCATTCCTGACAGCACGTTCCGCCAGTCGGCTGCCATCTTGGAGTCAGGCCGCATGGTAGAGATAGCCCAAGGCAAGGATAACAACAACAAGACGCTGCACTTAGTGCGCGACGAGGTGGTGACCTACGGCATGAGCTTCGAGTCGAACTTCATCCACTCGCAGAAATACATCATTACCGAACTGCTGCCGTCGCTGGAGAAACAATGTCTGTCGATGATCTTCACCGGCACGAAGAAAGAGGCCCAGACACGCGCCGATTCCATCGGACGACCGGTCTACCTGTCGACGGTAACGAAGGACCACGAGGACTTCGGCTTTGCCCACGAGATGATTATGCCTAAGGGACAGTCGGCTACTAATGTCGTCGACTCGGTGAACTTCTATCACACCATCATGACGGAATGGATGAAGATGATAGGACGCAATGAGCAGGAGAAGTTGGAAGCTAAGGATTTGGTGAAGAACATCAGTATGGACGGCGGCGGTTCGCTGACCTACGGCGAGTCGTTCACCACCGACTATTCATACGTACAGTCTGATAAGAGTCCGTTCCAGGGTGCTTCGTTGAGTTTTTATGACGAAGGTGATGGCAGGAATACCGGCTATGCCATTCTGGCTGTTGCCGGACCTATCTTGTCCAAGTTGATAGGCAGTCTTGCCAATGGTTCACTTGGTAAAACGAAAGGCGACAAGATGGCCAATAGGACAGAAGTGAAGATTGATGCCGTTGGTGTTTCCTTCAAATTCGGACTGACGCCGGTGTTCAGCTACGACATTACGGCTAAGAACACCCAGCAGACTACCTATAGCCGTAAGGAGAGCTTCACCATCGGCATGGACAAGAAGAGCCATCTGGACTTCGATGTCTATCGTGTCAGCAATGCTTCCGACGGCCTTAGTGGTCGTGGCGTCAACGACGTATTCCTGAACAATGCGTTCTATACCCAGGCAGCCGCCAACAAGAAATACCTGGAGCGCGACCTCAAACTGAATAATTACGTGACACCGCACAGCTTCGTCTATCGTACCATTGCCGGTGCTACCCTCCGTCCGTATGAGGGCGAGCGCAAGACGCAGCTCTACAAGACGGGTACCGTGCTTGACGAGCGCACCAAGAAGGTTGAGAAACCGCAAATCAAGATGGATAAGCAGAGCATCAGCGGCGTGCCCTTCGGCGAGCCCGCCCGCTTCAAGCTCTATCTGACCAACGAGAGCGAACAGCCCGAGGCTGTCTATAACTACTTCGACCTGTATCAGGTGGATAAGAAGAATCCCGACGGCGCCCGCCTGATGATTGACGGCATGCCGCTCACCGGCACCGCGCGCACCATTGAGGTACGCCCGGGCCAGGTGACGGAGAAGACACTGGAGGTCTATGCCGGCGAGAAGTTCGACTATGAGGGGCTGACCATCGGTCTTATCTCGCAGGGCGACGTGAACGTCTATCATGAGGTGGCCTTCGACGTACACTTCCTGCAGACGGCAGGCTCGGTGGCCATCTCGTCGCCAGGCGACAAGTGGATCATGAACTGCGATGCGCCCACCGACGGCAAGAAAGGCTGGTATCTGCCCGTGGTCATCAGCGGCTTCGACAAGAACCAGAAGAACTTCGACCACATCGAGTTCCAGTATAAGGAGACTACCCGTGGCGATGACTACTGGACCAACCTCTGTGGCTACTATGCCGACTCTACCATCTACCGCGCTGCTACCGGCACGAAGGAGATGATACCTGAGAACGGCAACATCCAGGCCCGCTTCTTCGGCGAGGGCACGGTGATGGAGAAGGGCTACGACCTGCGCGCCGTGCTGTTCTGCAGGAACGGCAATGCGTTCCTCACCAACGAGTCGAAGGTGCTCAGCGGCATCAAGGACACGCGCCGCCCGCAACTCTTCGGCACGCCGGAGCCCAAGACCGGCGTGCTCGGTCCGGGCGAGAACATCATCTTCGACTTCTCGGAGGACATCGAGTACAACTATCTGCAGGGCACTACCAACTTCGAGGTGGTGGGCGAGACCAACGAGACGGCCGTCCAGGAGGCTCCCTCGCTGCAGTTCGGCGGCAACGGCTATGCCCAGACGCAGTCTAACCGCAACTTCGCCAATAAGAACGTCACCGTCGAGGTGATGATCAAGACTGAGGAGGACGGGCGCGACATGCCCATCTTCAGCCACGGCACCGAGGGCAAGCACCTGCAGCTGTGGCTCACCAAGCAGCGTCACCTCAGGGCCGTCGTCGACGGACGAACGGTGGAGAGCGACAGCGTGCTGAGCGATGTCGGATTCCAGCGCGTGGCACTGGTACTCGACAACGACAACCAGCGACTGATGCTCTATGGCAAGCAGCAGATGGCCCGCATGGACAGCGTGACGTACAGCGGCACGGGCCCCCTGACCTTCGGCACGGCCACCGACACGGACAGCGGCCAGGACCACTACTTCACGGGACGCATGCTGCAGGGCCGACTGTGGTACCGCACGTTCGACCTAGCCGGACTGAACCGCTACGCCGAACGCCTGCTGACGGGCTACGAGATGGGACTCGTCGACTACTACCCCATGAACGACGGCCGCGGCGAGTATGCCGCCGACCTGGCTCAGGGTGACCATCTGATGTTTACCGGTGCCTCCTGGGCACAGCCTGAAGGCATGTCGCTGCGCATCGACAACAGCGATGCCGCCGCCAGCACGGACCAGAACATGACCATCAGTTCCACTGACGACTGGAATACCTTCTGCACCATGGTGAGTGATGCCAATGGACAGTATAACGTCAATGCAGAGCTGCTGGCCGACATCACCGTGACGAATATGGTTGAGACAAACTTCAGAGGCACGTTCGAGGGCAATGGCCATACGCTGACCGTCAATATCAACAAGAATGATCTGTTCGTTGCTCCTTTCCGCTACGTTGACAATGCCATCATCCGCAACCTGCACACGGCAGGTAGTGTCACCACCAATAAAAAGTATGCTGCCGGACTGGTGTCACACGTGAACGTCAACGGCCACCTGCTCATCGAGGGGTGCCACGTGTCGGTAGATGTCAGCAGCAGCATCAATGGCGATGCCACTAACGGCGGTATCGTGGGCATCCTGCGCGAGGGGGCATCGGTCGTCTTCCGCAACTGTGTCTTCGACGGCACCTTCGAGGGAGCCTCCTGTCACAGCAACGGCGGCTTCATAGGAAGCATCCATGCCGACGGCGAGGCCATCATTCAGAACAGTCTCTTCGCACCGAAAGACATCAAGACGCTGCTGACCAACTGCGACACCTGGGCACGGCACGGAAGCGGCGGCAAACTGACCCTCACTAACAGCTACTGCACCAGAGAGTATAACGGAAATGCTGGCAACGCAGCCACGAAGACTGCTGAAGAGCTTGTCACGGCATTGGGCGACGGCTGGACAATAGACGGCAATGGCAACGTAGTGCCCCGCGTCAATACGAGCAAGGCATCCACCGCGTCACAACTGAGGGGACTGCAGCTGCGCACCGACCTCTTCCAGCGCGACGACGAGCAGGACTACACGCTGATGTTCTGGTTTAAGACGCCCAATGAGAACGGCACACTGATGGCCAACGGCTCTGGCAAGGCCACCGACGAGGGCGCACGTAACAAGTTCTTCATCGGCTTCGAGGGCCAAACGCTGAAGTACCGCACCAACGGCCGCGAGTTCGCACTGGGCGATGACCTGTGCGATGACGGCTGGCACCACTATGCCATGACCGTCAACCGCGCCCGCAACGTGGCCACCATCTTCATCGACAACGAGGTGAAAGCACAGCTGACCACCGACTCGCTCGGCGGCATGATGGGCACGCGCTTCTTCTTAGGCAACACGGTGTGGCAGAACAGCGGCGACCCCGTGGTACACCAGGGCAACGCCTACACCGGCCACATCGACGGACTGATGCTCTTCGAGCAGGCACTGCCCACGACGCTCATCCGCCGCTACTCCACTAAGTCGCCGGGCGGCGAGGAGCGCGGACTGATAGCCCACATGCCCTTCGACCACCAAGTGCGACAGAAGAGCGGCGAGCTGGCCCTGCAGCCCTCGGCGCTGAGCACCCGTGTGAAGTTCGATAACGACGGCAACGATACCGGCAAGCGCGACAGCGTGTTCGTCGACCCGACAGACAGCATCCTGGCACGCATCGACCGCACGATGGGCGCACCCGTGCAGCCCTACGAGCACCTGCGCAACCTGAAATTCAGCTACGTGGGTCGTAACAACCAGCTGCTGGTGAACATCGACGAGCAGGACAGCCGCATCAACAAGCAGAACGTCTATGTGACGCTCTACGACATTCCCGACAAGAACGGTAACTTCATGGCCTCGCCGGCCACGGAGAGCTTCTACGTCAACCGCAACCCGCTGACGTGGATGTCGCTGGGCAAGAACCGCGTCGTCACCATCAAGGAAGGTCAGGGACTGACCCTTCTCGGCATCATCGAGAACAACGGCGGCAAGGCGCACACCTACACCATCGAGAACCTGCCCAGCTGGATCACCGTCGACAAGACGAGCGACATCGTTGACGCGCAGACTACGGACGAGGTGGACTTCACCATCAGCAAGGACCTGGCCGTGGGCACGTATGACCAGATGATCTACCTCGTCGATGAGGACGGCATGTCGGATGCCTACTACCTGGAACTGACCGTAGAGGGTGCAGCACCCGACTGGACGGTAGCACCGGAGATGAAGCGCTACTCGATGAACATCGTGGCACAAGTGTTTGTGAACAACGACCTCGTCACCGACTCGCACGACATAGTAGGTGCCTTCGACGGCACGGGACGCTGCATGGGCGTGAACAACATCGAGTACGACCCGGCAACAGGCCGCAGCATGCTCTTCATGACCGTCTACGACAGCACGACGGTGGCCACGCAGCTCACCTTCCGACTCTGGCACTACGCCACGGGCAAGACCATGAAGCTGACGCCGACGGAGTTCATCAACTTCGGCGACCAGGCCATCGTGGGCACCGTGGACAAGCCCGTGAGCTTGTATGCCGAAGAAGAGTACCTGCAGAAGCTCGACCTGGCACAAGGCTGGAACTGGGTGTCGTTCAACGTCTATAACCAGGCCTTCGCGAGCGTGGAGAGCATCCTGAGCCGCTTCCCGTGGCAGGAGGGCGACATCCTGACGGAGGACTCGGAAGACCTGACGCTGACCTACCGCAATGGTCAGTGGATGAGCAACAGCAATACGGACATCAGCCGCATCAAGCTGTCGCAGCAGTACAGCTACCGCGTGAAGGTGCAGCAGGCCCAGCAGATAGAGATCTGGGGCAGTGCCTACAAGCGCACCAAGGAGCGTACCATGACGGTGAAGCCCGGCTGGAACAGCATCGGCTACACGCCGCTGGTGAACCTGCCCGTTAAGACAGCTCTGACAGACTACTTCGACGAGGCCATGCCCGGCGACGTGGTGAAGAACCAGCATACGTTCGCCATGTTCACCGCCGACGGCAAGGGTGGCGGCGAATGGCTCGGCACTCTGAAGTACATGAAGCCGGGCGAGGGCTACATGCTGCACCGCCAGGGAACCACCGAGGCACAGTTCTGCTATCCGTACTATGAGCCGGGAACGACATTCATCGAGAACAGCGTGAACGCGGCTCCGCAGCTAGGCAGCAACTTCAGCACGACGATGAGCGTCGTGGCCGAGGCCGTGGGCGTTGACGTCGAGGAGGGCGACCGACTGGTGGCATACGCCGGAGGCGAAGTGGTAGGAAGTGTAGAGTGTAGAGTGCAGAGTGTAGAGTTTGCTACCGCTGCTGGTACTCCACTCTTCTTCCTCAGCATCGAGGGCGACGTGGAGGCTCCGCTGTCGTTTGCCATCGAGCGTGGCGACAATCTGATTGCCGTCACGGGCGAGGTGATGAAGTATGAGCCTGACGGCATCAGCGGCTCGCCCGAGATGCCCACGCAGATCAGCTTCGTCACGGCCGACCAGCTGCCTCAGCACGGCTGGTACACCGTGCAGGGCATCAAGCTGCCGAAGGCTCCGACACAGAGCGGTGTATATATTTATAATGGAAAGAAACAGGTAATCAAATAAACCGTCATAACGTCATAACGTCATAACGAAATAACGTCAAAACGACACAACAATGAAGGAAATAAAGATTATAATGCTGACGGCAGTGCTCACGATGGCGTGGGCCTGCTCGTCAGACTCCGACGACACACCGGCCAAATACACTTTCGAGCAGGCCGCAATGCCGATGTGGAGCGTGGACCTGACGGGCAGCGATAATGCTCCGGCATGGACGGCACCGGACCCGTCGCTCTTCGAGAGCTCGATGTTCATCATGGTGAAGCTGCAGGACGAACTGGCGGCCTACTCCACCGACGGCGACCTGATGGCGGTGTTCATCGGCGACGAGTGCCGCACGGTGCCGGCCATCCGCAATGTCGACAAGGCTGGAGGCGTGTACTTCGTACTGAAAATCCGTGGCAACAGCACCGAGCGCGACGTCAACTTCGCCCTGCGCTACTACTGTGCACAACTGCGCCGGGTGTTCACCCTGCAAGGCACGGAGAAGTTTGCCACCGAGCGCACCTACGGCTTCGACGAGGACTTCGTGCCGCCACTGCTGCTGGGCTGCAAGAAGTACCCCGTACAGCAGACGCTGACGGTACAATTGCCGTCCACTACGCCCTTCATCCCCGGCGAGAGCGACATCGTGGCGGTATTCGCCGGCAGCGAGTGCCGTGGCGTGGGCGTCGCTGGCCAGCCGTTCACCGTCTTCCGCACAACGGACGGCGAGACGCTGGACGTGCGATACTACAGCGCGAAACAGGCAGGCGTCTATACGCTGAAGCAGAAGGTGGGACAGGAGGCGACGATTGTACTCACATTCTGATGTCATCACGAAATAACGAAATAACGAATTTAACGATGAAAAGAAACATGCGAAAATGGATGATGGCCGCCATCCTGACAAGCTGCGGCACCATGGCACTGACAGGCTGTAAGCACGACCTGGACAACTACACGAAAAAACCCTACACCGTGACGGACCAGGAACGCATGAGCCATGCCGAGAAGACCTTAGGCATCAGCATCGACCAGCAACAGGACTGGACGCTGACCAACGACAATAGCGTGAGCATTTCGGCTGATGCCGACATGGACAACATCGTCCGGGTGGCAGTGCTGGACGCTGACCCCTATGCTGGCGAGAACCACTGTCTGGCAGTGGCCACGGTAAACAACGGCGGTCAGGCAACGCTGGCATTCCAGGCCCCGAAGTCGGCCGAGGTGCTCTATGCCGCCTGCTTCACGAAGGATGGCGACTGCATGGCCCGTCCGTTCGTGCCGGGCGTGGACGGGCAGGTATCGTTTGCTATCAGAAGGGCGTCGAGAAAGGCTGCGCTCGTACGCAGGGCAGGCTCGACGACCATCGATGCACAGACGGACTACTACTACATGAAGGACTTCCCGTCGTTCCTGAGCGGACTGAAGAAGGCGCTGCCGAAGGGCGCCAACAACAAGGAGGTAATGGCCCAGCACAACTACACCAACTCGGTGTCGGTGCGCCAGAACCCTAACAACACGTACGACCTGCCCCTGGTGTTCATAGGCGGTGAGGGCTCTGCCAGCGACAACCTGAGCTACACGTGGTATCCCGCCCAGCCGACGGCCAACGCCGAGGAGTTCATCATCAAGGACAGCTATCCCAGCGGATGGGGGAACTTCGAGTACGACAAGGTGACAAAGGAGTACGAACTGGAGGGACACCAGCTGTACTGCCGCAACTCGGACGGCACGCTAAGCAATGAATTCTCGGTGGGCGACGGACTGGCTTTCCGCATGGCCAAGGACGAGGACGTGCAGCTGGACGATGCCGACGACCGCGTAAAGGTGATACAGTATAACCACTACGTCGTCGTGGTCTGCGAGGACGGCTTCAACTGGGACTACAACGACCGCATGTACTGGTTGCCCAGCTGTCAGGACCGCCTGGAACAGATTACCCGTCCGGAAACCCCGGAAGAGCTGGTATGGACGTACGCCTGGGAGGATCAGGACTTTGGCGACTACGACATGAACGACTGCGTAATCGAGGTGAGGGAGCACGACGGCGACCCCACGAAGATAGACATCACGCTACTGGCCCTCGGTGCCACGCGCGAGCTGTGGCTGGGCTTCGAGAACAAGAACGCCAAGTCGTATGCCGACTATCAGCCCATCTGGAACGAGGAACTGCACGAGGTGATGGGCGTGAAGCCCGGCACGATGGTCAACACGGGACTGGCAACGGCTGCACCCGTCACCATCACCGTCAGCAAGCCGGCAGGCTTCAACTTCCAGACATGCTCGTTCATCCTCGGCTGCAAGCACGAAGGCAACATGGTCGGCGTCTACGACAATGACTACTACGCCATCAGCATAGCCGCCAAGGGCCAGGACCCGCACGGCATAGCCATTCCCGCCAAGTGGCAGTGGCCCACGGAGCGCACATGTATCAAGAATGCCTACACGGCGTTTAACACCTGGGCCAGCGACCGTACGCAGGCTCAGGACTGGTACAAACATCCTACTGAGGGCAAGGTGGTGAAGGACTAAGCCCTGATTCAGTCGAGGATGCGGATTCTCAGCTGGTGTCGCTTAGACTTATCGATAGTGTATTTCTTCAAGACGCCTGGACCGCAGGAACTGTTGCCAAGACCCATGACTGCGCAGTCGATGCTAAGGAAGGTTTTTCCTTCGTCCTGCAACTCGTAGTCGTGGGTCTTGCTGGCTATGTACTGAGCTGTGTAGGGTAACGCAGAAAACGAGAAAGGAGCGTCGATGGCCTCGATGCGGATGACCTTACCCTTCTTGGTCTTCAGCTCGACATAGGTACAGTCCTCATGGTTGCCTGAATCTTGTGGACGCGGGTAGTGGACATACTGCTGACTAACTGTTGACTTCCACAGACCTATGGGGCACGACACCTTGCGGTCAGGATAGTTGTCCCAAGGACCACGGCCATACCACGTCAGCTGTTCGTATTCGCGCGGCAGTTCCATCAGAATGCCCAGACGGGGAATGTCGGGCAGGCCGTCAGGAATGGTAAACGTAAAGGTAAATTCGTTGCCATTTTGTTCGGTGGCCATGGGAATGGTCAGTGTGTCCAAGCCACAGCGTGTCCAATCCTTAGCCAACCAATTACCAAAACTCTTGTCGTTATCGGTTGGGGCACGGAACACCTGCGGTTTGATGTTAGATGTAAGATGGATGATGTAAGAGGCAGGAGCCTTTGATTTCGATGCCATGGGCTTGGCAGCCTTGGTCTCAGGATACTTGTCAGCTACGGCCTGCTGGCTCATGCCACCATACACGGCCTGCACTTCATAGTATTTTGGTGTCAGCGTGCGGTCGCTCATCACGATGCCGTTTAGGCAGAAGGCATTCAGGTTGGGCTTGTCGCCAAAATCGCCACCATATAAGACTGGAGAGTGGAGAGTGCACTCTACACTCAATCCCTGATCCACCCAGTCCCAGATGAAGCCGCCCAGCATACGCGGATGTGAATTGATTTCGTCCCAATATTCTTTAAAGTTACCAAGCGCATTACCCATACAATGGGCGTATTCGCTGGTCAGCACTGGACGTGGACCACCATCGGAACCAACCCAAGTACAATGATCGCCTGTCTGGTTGGCAATCTCCAACAGTCGTTCCCAACGGGCATTTTCAGCGCGCTCCTGATCTGAGCCTTCAGGAATGCCTGGATTCAGGTATTCCTGCATGACACGCGGATAAAAACGTGAGATGACATCAACATACGAGGGATCAGGTTGTCCCTGAGCACCCTCGTAATGTACGGGACGTGTGGGGTCGAACTCATGGAGCCACGCTGACATCGCTGCCTGGTTGGGACCATAGCCGCTCTCGTTACCCAGACTCCAGAAGATGACTGAAGGATGGTTCTTGTCGCGCTCAGCCATACGAATAGCCCTGTCCAAGAAGGCGTCTGCCCAGTCGGGGGTAGAAGCCAACGTGCCACGCAGACCATGTGTCTCGCAGTCAGCCTCATCCATCACATACATACCCATCGAGTCACACAGTTCATACCACCGTGGACAGTTGGGATAATGGGCCAGACGCACAGCATTGATATGGGCCGCTTTCATCAGTCTCAGGTCTTGCAGCATCAACTCCTCCGTCATTACACGAGCCTTGTATGGGTCGTGCTCATGACGGTTCACACCACGAATTTTGATAGGTGTTCCGTTGATGAGCAACTGACCACCACGGATGTTGATCTGACGGAAGCCTACCTGCAGTGAAGTTTGTTCGATGTTACGGCCAGCAGCATCCTGCAGTTGCAGCTTCAGTGTATAGAGGTTGGGGACTTCGGCACTCCATAGACGAGGGTTGGCCATTCTGATGGTCATGCGATTGAATTTACGATAGCCACGCTGGGGAAACCATTCGTTCATACGAGCGGCCTTGTGGGCGAGGTCGAGGACTTCATCGACAGGGACGGTATCGCCCCCAACAGCAGTGCTACCGTCAAGAAGGGTTGCCACAAGGCGGTAGCCCTCGCCAGTCTCACCGTTATAGACGGAGAACTGCGGGTTGACAGTCAGTGTCCAACCATCCTTTTCCTGCGTGGTACGGACGGCCACATCGCGCAGACGGACATCGGGGGTGTGGTAGAGCAGCACGTCGCGATGGATACCCCCAAAGCGCCAGAAGTCCTGGTCTTCAAGATACGACCCGTCACTGTATTTATACACTTCGACGGCTATCTGGTTCTCTCCATCTTTGAGGTATGAGGTGACGTTAAACTCAGAGGGTTCCATAGAGCCTTGACTATACCCCACCCTCTTGCCATTAATCCATACATAGAAGGCCGACATGACGCCCTCGAAACGCAGGAACGTCTGTCCGCTCTGCCAGGCAGCAGGCAGCAGAAACGTCCGCTTGTATTGTCCTGTGGGATTGCGCTCGACATAGGTCGTCCACTCCTTTTTGGGCTCACGGGTCACGTAAGGCGGGTCTATCTTGAACGGATAGCCAGCAGAAACATAAATAGGTGTGCCATAGCCGTTGACCTCCCAGTTGGCAGGAACGGCCAACGTCTTCCAACTGCTGACATCATAGTCAGTACGATAGAAGTCCTTTATTAGCTCATCAGGCGTTTTCGTCCAACGGAAATGCCAATCACCATTCAACGACAAGGTACGGTCGCCCTTGCTAACCCCGTATGGAATGAAATAGGCGCGTGCCGGTTCGCGATTAATCTGCAATACGTGGTTGTCCTCCCAGTCGTGATGAACACCATCAGCGAAGGCACTCACGAACATGGTGAGAGCTATGAAGTTCAGTACCAATCTTTTCATGTTTCTCTTTTTACTTATAAATAAGACGCTGAGAATGCCCTTTTGTCACCATCCATAGGAAAGGGCCAGCCGCTTTGAGTTACTCACCTGAGAGATTGCAACGCCACACTCTGACCAAGGTCAGAGAATGCCCGGCATAGTAAGCCCACCATAACTGTCAGCAGCTTTTTCCAGGGCTTCTTCGGTAGTGTATTGCTGGTACAAGGTACAGCGGGTGACAATAGTCTGTGGCGAACAACGGTCGTTCACGACACGTACCAGTGCCCACCCCTTCATGTCGTCGGCAAACTCATCACCAACCAGTGCCAGATGGCCGTCCACAGCAGTCATCTCGGTGCGTGATACCTCTTTCATGCTAAACCGCACTCTCGATATGAGGCTATCGGTTTCCTGTACGCCGGTATAGAGTAGTAACCGCTCATTGCAAGGCCATTCGCCAGCCTTAAGGTCGGTTATCAAGGCAGGAACACCATCCACCTCGCCCAACTCCTGTTTAACCGTTGGCAGCTTGCCGTCGCTCACCGGTATGCCTGGCATCAGAAACGATACCTGGCCCATCAGTACCTTAGTTACATACACAGCCGGCAGACGATTGGCCAGCGAGGCAAAGTTCTGATAAGCCGTCAGACGTTCAGTAAACCACGTCTCGCAAAACCTCAGCATCTTCCACAATGCCATCGTGTGGCGCATCTTTTGCCGATACACGAACTGCGCCAGCGTATTGCTGCGCTTCTCCATAGAGTGGGATGTGCGCGTAACCATCTGACCTTGGCGTAGGTAGACCGTCACACCAGCTCTGCTCATCCTACCAATCACCATCACGCCTTTTCCTGTACTTTTCTTACTCATCTTTTTAGCCTCCTATTTTTATATCAATATAACATCCGTCTTATTTCCACCTTATCTCCGTTTTATCTCTGAAACTACTCAACTTTCCCTCCTATCGCCCTCAAGCGTAGCTCATCCTTACCTCCATGACATCGTCTACCCACCTCCAATCATTGTACACTACATCTTCTGTAGTTGTACAGTAGTTGTACAGTGATTGACTGTACAACTACTGTACAACTAATGTGCATTAATTGGTTATATATGTGAGTTAGATATTTGAAAACCATGAGTTACTTTTGCGTTAATAATGAGATGGACTTGAGTAGAATTAGAGCAAAATTGAAGTAGAATCCAAGAGGAATTTGAGCTATTTTGTGCAAAGTTACAAAAAGTTAAACACAAAACAAAGAAATCTCGTTTCTTTTTTTGCCGAGACAGAGTAACGTCGCTGTTATTTACGGTGCGGCAACTCCCATTGGTACTCCCTGCAATAAGGGATATAAGGGGAAGGGCAAATATCTAATACACGGGCATGACATTAAGCCTGCCTAGGCTACCCCCTTGTGGTATTTGTACTATTTTTGCTACTAAAATGCCTATTAGTTTGTTACTTTGCGGATAATTTATTATATTTGCACACGGAACGCCTAATGTTGGGAGTACAAGAATAATTAAAAGACCAATTATGAATGAAAGAATATTACCCAAAGACCTCATAAAGGCTGTGTTTCTGTCTTTCCAGATTGCAATCTACGACTTTGAGGAAATCAAGGGTACGGCTGTCACGCTTTATAAGTTCCGTCCGAAGGTGGGTGTTCGCATTTCTCGCATACGCTCAATCAAAGACGAACTTGCATCGGTTCTTGGTGTGCCGTCACTACGAATCATTGCACCTATGCAAGATGGGGGCGTAGGCATCGAAGTTCCAAACAAAGAGCGCGGCATCGTTCCCGTTGATTCACTATTTGCGTCTGAGACATATCAGCAAACGTCAATGACGTTACCGTGCTGTCTCGGAGTTACCGTTACTAACGAGGTGTTCATGGCTGACCTTGCAGAAATGCCGCATCTTCTTGTGGCTGGTGCAACAGGTCAAGGTAAATCAGTTGGCTTGAATGTTATTCTAATGTCATTGATGCACAAGCTATCTCCAGAACAGTTAAAGTTTGTACTCATTGACCCGAAGCAAGTAGAGTTTTCAATCTACGAAAACTATCCCGCCGCGTACTTTGCCAACCTTGGTCTCAACGATAACATTTGCACCGACACCAGACAGGCAAAGCAAACACTTGATGCCATCTGCAAGGTAATGGAACAGCGTTATTCTCTGTTACGAGCAAAGAATGTCCGTAACATCAAAGAGTACAACCAGAAAGCAAAAACAAAACTACCTTATATCGTTGTAGTCATTGATGAATACGGCGACCTCGTAATGACTGTTGGCCATCAGGTAGAGAAGTCCGTCTGTCGCATAGCACAGAAAGCCCGTGCCGTCGGCATATACATGATTATTTCAACACAACGACCATCATCAACAATTATAACGGGAAACATCAAGGCTAACTTCCCTGCGCGCATAGCCTTTCGAACAACAACAGGGTTCGAATCCCGTGTCATTATTGACCGCTCGGGTGCTGAGAAACTTACAGGACGTGGCGACATGCTCTACTGCGAAGGGGCTGACATGACCCGTGTTCAGGGGGCATACGTTGACACCGACTACATCTACAATTTCAGAGACGAACTTTCTGATAAGTACGAAAACTTGGACAATCCGTCCTTGTTCATTGAAGAGGTACAGGAACAACCGAAGCAACAGCAAATCTTCCTCAGTCAACGCCTATTCACGAACATTGAGGCTTTGGCTCATAAGGTGGCTGACTATCCTACGACGAACACAGAAATGGTACGCCGTCTGCTTGGTGGAAGTTATCACAACGAATATGCCGAAATGCTGATACAACTCAACCAACTCGGTATCGTCTCAAAGCCCGATTTCTGGTACGGTGGTAAGTGTACGGTCATTGTACGCAATCACGACCGCATCAAAGAAATCATCCAGCAAGCTAAATTCTTAGAGCCAGACCTGTAATAAAGTCTGGCTCTTCTATTCCATCATTCAGAAACTGACGGATATTTATGCAACAGCTATTGCATCTCGAGTTCTTTAAATTCAACGTCTTGAGTCTCTATCTTGACTGTATAGGTACCTGCATTAATCTGGGTGCCTGTAGTTGTCGACAGCATTTTAAACTTGTTGGGCGTCATGGGGAATGTGATGTCACGATCAACTAATACCGTACGCTTAGAGTCAGTGATGGTCATGCGGGCCTTGACAGGGTTGCCGCAGGTGTTCTTGTAACGGAAACGGAGGGCATATTCCTGACCAAGGCCAGGCTTGATGACAAAGATGTTGTTTTGCTTGGCTATAGGCTGATAGACAGATGCAGGACGGGATTCGGTATCTTGCGGCAACTCCTCTTTCGGGAGTTTGGCGACAGTGTCAGTATCAAAGGTACGCCAAGAGAAAGGTGATTCAAGATGAGAGATGAGAGATGAGAGATGAGAGGTGTTATTAGCAACAGCAATGCCACAGATAATAGCCTGTCCGGCCTTTACCTCTGGGAACGAGATATGCAGATTACCGTTTTTAACATTGACATTCACGACACGTTTCATTGCTCCAAGATAGCCTGCCTCGGCCCACGGGTCTAAATCGTCAACAATGGTCTCACCATTGATGGCTACATCGAAGATGCGCATACCCTCGTAGTCATCCATCTCGCCACCACCTTTTCCATGCCATGGCTCTAAAAAGTAGAGTTCCACACGATAGTCACCATTGGGAACGGGCAGGTCATACCACAGACGGTGACGACCAAAGCGGAAGAATTGGAAGAGTTCGTCGCTCTTGGTACCTCGAATATCGTCAGTAATATGTCGCTGGGAGGCTTGGTAGGGATGAATACCCTCAAAGTCCTGCCCCCACGAATGACTGTAGATGGAATCATCAGCCTGCCACTGTTGGCCGAATTCGTCAACGTAGGCATCGCCACCACAATTGATGCGGTAGATATAATGATAGTCCTTGGCACCCTTGACAAGGTCGCAATTCCTGTCGGCAGCAGTAGGGAGGTTAGAGTGAAGAGTGAAGAGTGAAGAGTGAAGAATCGGTAAAGCATAGCGCTGGCGATACATATAGTAAGCTGGCGTAGGCTCTTCCCAAATGGTGGTGAGTCCTTTGTAGTTGATGGGGCCTATCTTGTCGATGCGGCGCAAGGCACCGTCAGGCTGAGTACGTCCAGGGTTGTCGTGCGATGCAAAGAGCCACTGAAAATGTCCGCAGACACTGTCTTTGACGCTCTCTGCCAGACGCGCCTTTGTCTGCAAGAGCTTTGTAAACGACTCCTCGCTATATTTCGCATCGCCATGCAGGTCGATGGTACGCCAAGCCCCGTATTCACCATTCAGCAGTTGGTCAGGGCGTTTTAGTTCGTTATCATAGTTTTCTGCACTGCCACCATAAGTACCACTCCAGTTCTGGATAACATTCCAGTCTGTGCCCTCGCCGCCATTGCAGGTCGTAATAAGACGCTGGTCGCTGCAGGTTGGGTCGAGACTGCGGATGATACCGCTACATTCTTCGGCAAAGTCCTTGGGTAGAACACTCTCGTTTTGCAATCCCCAAAGAATGACGGAGGGTGAATTGCGACGCTCCTTAATCCAGCGTACCAGCAGTCGCTTGAAGTTCTCACGGAACTGTGGGGTATCGTACCAAATATGTGCTGAGAACTGGCTCCAGAAAAGCATGCCTTGTTCGTCGAGCAACTGCTGGTAGAGCAGATTATGTGGCTGGTGGGCCTCACGGAAGGCATTGAAGCCAGCATGACGTATTTGCTTGACCCTACTCCGAATTTGTTCAGGCGTAAAGGCATGACTATGACCCAAAATATGCTCGTATTCGCAAGTACCATTTATAAAGACAGGCTGTCCGTTGAGGAAGAATTGCCGTCCCCATTTGATATGACGAATGCCAAACGGCGTACGTACCTCATCAGTGGTTTTCCCATTACGCTTAATCATCGTCGTGAGGTTATAGAGATAGGGATCGTCAAGACTCCAGCGACGGGCGTTCTCTATCTTCTCAGCATGACGCAGCACAAGGGTTTCCCCTGGCTTGATGGTCGTTTGTTCTGCATGACGGAACACCTGTTTACCTGAAGCCAGCGTGAACTTATTCACCAATTCTATCTGTTGGGGCTGCTGAGTGTAGTTCTTGACCTCCGTTTCCATGAAGATAGAGTCACAGGCGGCATTGTTCCAAATATGCACACCAAAAGGTTCGATACGGACCGCATCGGTCTCAATGAGCGACACAGGACGGAAGATGCCAAAGGGCTGACTGCCTTCGCTGAAGCCGTATTCTGATGAACAACCGCCACACACCCAGGGTGACTCCGTCTGCATGGCTGGATGGTCAACCACCACGTGCAGTGTATTCTTACCAGTATTCAGTGCCTCAGTAACGTCGAGCGTAAAGACCGTACGACCTATCAGTTCCTTGGGATATTGTGTGTCGTTAAGGGTGATAGTGGCGTATGTGCCCACGCCCTCAAACTGCAGGAAATACCGCTTGCCTTCTTGCGGCTGAGCAATGAAGGTCTTTTGGTAAACAGCACTGCCATGCAGGTTACCATGACGCAGTTGGCGATAGCCATAATAGTCGTCGAAGTTATGGGGGAGGTTAACGCGCGCAACGGAATCGTGAGCCAACGGACAGACAGCTGTCCAGTCGTCGTTAAGGCTGATGATGGTACGACGTCCTTGACGCTCAGGTTCTGGGAAATGCACAGCACTACGCCCCAGCGGTACACTGGTAGCTACAGCAATGCCTCGCTGCTGGTCGTTGTTCACAGCGCAATAGAAGTGATACACTACACCGTCATGCTTCACCACATAGCTCTTATGGGCAAACATCTCGTCGTATGACTTGGTAGGCTTGATAAGGTCTTCACCCTCCCAACACTGCCAATGAACGAGGTCGCGACTGACGGCAAAGGTATTGAAGGCATTGTACTGACGCGACGGGTCGTAGGCCTTGAAATAGAACATGACATAAAGATCGCCCATCTTGGCAATCTGTGCGTCACCAGTGATGATGCCTCCCACCTCATTGGCAAAGACGGGATTGCCGTCGTAGCGCTTCCACTTTTTCAAGTCGTTCGACAAGGCAATGCCGATGCGCTCTGCCTTGAGGTCGTTGGCGGGATTGACACCCCCAGCGTTGTAGAACATGATGAAGCGGTACTTCTTCAGTTCCTTGGGCAAACCACTCCCCTCGCCCTTTCTCCCACCTGAAGGTAGGAGTGTGGCACGCAATGGAGAGGGGCTGGGGGTGAGACTGTAGATAGTGCTCTTATACTGCACCAACTTCTCCCACCACTGAACATCCTTGTCATTGATGGAGAGTAAAGGTTTGTCGCCCGACTGCCATTCGTGGGCTTGGGTGAGGTCGTTCTGCGTCCACGCCATACCGATATTCAATGGCTCACGTACAGCCTCATAGCCCGTGCCATGCCCACCGATATACGTCATCCAATAATTTTTCTTGTATTTCGAAATACCGTAGTCACCATCCCATGTCCAATCAATCAGCGCAGGGAATCCGCCTCGTTGGTTCATGTCCCAGCCATCGTCCTTATACGATAGGATGCGCCCCAGCGTGGTCCAATGCAACAAGTCGTCAGACGAAGACAGCCACGTCTCGTAGCCACGTCCGTCAGTACCATCCTTGCCGTTATAGACCACATAGGTCATATACCATTTGCCATCGTGTTGAAATACGGTGGGACAGTCTATCTTGTGGTAATTGTCGGTGGGAGCCACGACAAGGCCGTATTTATAGGGTGTGCGCACCTCATCAAAGATGCGCTGCATGGTACCCTGCGGGATGATGTCGGCGGCAAAACTGCTGACAACAGTCAGGAGCATTATGAGTGCGATAACCAATTTTTCACTTTTCATGTTTCACTATTCACTATTCACTATTCACTATTCACTTGACAAACAGCCAGTCAACCTCAGTGGAAGGTCCATTGAGGGCGCAATCACGTGGTTTGATATCACTTTGGGTGAAGCCAGCAACCATCAGGATGCCCTTAGGCAGACGAATGGTGTTACGGCCCGCAGGCAGAGCATACTGGTGGATGTTTACTTTCGGCAACTGTACGATGCTGATGGCATTGGTCAATATCGGTTCCGCCTGTCCATATTCATTGCCCGTCGCATCAATCTCCAATTTAGGAGCCTTAGCAAATTTGCTATCATCGTCTTTGAAGAGACCGACAAGGAGTTTTACGGGCTTGTTGCTTTCATACTCAATGGTAGTACCGACAATGCGGGTTGTATCGCGATTCAGTACGAGTGCCTGCAGCCCTGCCAATTCGGGAGCAACGGAATCGACAGGCGTATCAGGACGGTTTTCAAAGAGAATGGCTCCTTTTTTAAGAGGTGAGAGGAGAGAGGTGAGAGGTGAGAGGATGGTGACCTTGGCGGGTTTGGCGGGCTGTATCGTGACATCCTTATGCACCACAGGATGCTTTATCTTCCCGATGTTCTCCTTGAAGGCATCCAGTTCAGCCTGATAGACCACTGCCAGTTCACGCCATGTCTTCATCTTTCCACCGTCACCACCCACTGGGATGCGTCGCTGAGCCGTCTGCATCGAGTTGGCATAGAGGTAGGTTGCGTCTGTCAAATCACACAAGGCTCGCCAGTGCTCCATGCTTTTCTCCAGCAAAGACACAGCGGCATCAAGGTACTTCACGTCCTTTGTCCACTTGTAGCGCAGCACCTGCTCAGCAGCCTTCACCTTCCAATGAAACGCCAAAGCAAACTTGTTATAGCAACAAATATCATTCCATACACGACGGAACTCATCAGCATGCTGTGTGGGTGTTACCTTCATGGCTAACGTCATCTCCTGCACGGCATTTCTTCCGTGACGGACACATTGGTCTACAATATCCAGTGGCAACTCGCCAACATGGGGTTGGCCGTTGTATTCTTTCTCAACATATTCGATGAGCTTCTCGCCTTGTGGTCCACAACTCTCGTAAAATCCTGGATAAATGGTAAATTTATAGGGATTGACAAGTTGTGCCATTGTCATACCCAAAAGTAAGGTCTGACGATTACCTTCAGTAATACCAAAGCGGCGCAGAAGTTTGGGAGCTATTTCACCAGCCTCGTCGTATGCGGTCAACAAATGACTGGCAGCCTCCTCGCTAATGCCGTAGTAATCTGACAACAGCTGTTTCCAGTAAGTTTCATCATCATGACGCTGGTCATTCCATGCATAGCGCCCCCACGCCTTATACCACATCCAGTCACGGTCCAACTGCTTCAGACGCTTTCCATTGGGAAGTTTGTCTGCGGTATAGGGCCAGTCCCAATACGATGCCTGTGGATAGAGGTGCAGTCCCTTCGAGTGATGCACACGATGCATAGCCTGAACGGTCTTCTGGATAAAGGCTGGCGACGACCAGCGCCAAGGTTCCAGATTAGCCAGTATATGGACGTTGTCGATATGCACAGGAGCAGCCTCAGCCAACTGCTGATGCGTCTCACCCCAAGGTCCGCCAGGCTCGTATGTCGTCAGACTTTCACCTGTGTATTTCGACATGGTATAGATGTTGGAATAGAGGGGCAAGCTCTCCTTCAGCACCCGTGGTCCGTCAGTATCGTGCGAACGCAGCACAATGGGCGGCAAGGCTTCTCTCCCGTCCTTGAGGGAATGGGTCTTCAGTCCGTCCTTAATACCTGGAATAATGGTTTCCTTCATCCATGTTACGTCATCATCAATAGTAGCCATTGCCTCGCCCAAGCATACCAGCAAACCCACATTGGGATATTTCTCGATAAAGGCGGCTATCGACTTGCGCGTATAGTCACTAATCAAGGGGGTAATAGGGCGATGGCGGTCTTGCGTCTTCAGTCCGTAATGGTCGGCAAAGGGTTTACTCAGTATGATGTTATAGAACATCTGAATGACCCAGATGCCTCGACGATCAGCCTCGTGGGTCAGGAACGAGAATATTTCCTCGTTCTTCTTAAATGTCTCCTCGTCAACTTCCAACGCAAAAGGATAGTCCTTCAGTTTTACCAATGATGCAAAGGGATGACCATTCCAAAGGTACAGCGAATTGTACTTGTTCTCCACCATCATGTCAAGATACTTAATCCACTCCGCCTTATCGTAAAACCAGGGGAAGTTCTCTGGTGTGTATGGATATTCATAGACAGCATGACCGGGCAGATATACCGTCTTCTGCAGACCGATACACGTACCACGCATTACCATTTGCGGTGACTCACTGACAATGGGAGCGGCAAGCCCACTCTCCACGCGTCCGCGCTTGATTTCAGTATTGTGCCCCTTGATTTCAAGTCTGCCGTCACCAAGCCTTTCCATCAGTTCTACAGCTCCATAAATGACGCCGCTTGGATCGTTGCCTACCACGTTATAGCCGCTGCGGTCATGTAGCAGCATATAGCCCTCGGCAGTACCCTTATTCCGACAGGTCAGTGCAATGCGTGCCACACTCCTACCTTCAGGTGGGAGAATGCGCATATTTCCTTTCTGTGTCACAATCTCATAGCCCATGGCCGTGAGTTTCTTTGTGAGATATTCCTTAGCATACTGTTCACGCGCTGAGGCACCCTGCGCCACATCAATACGTACCTGTTGCGCCATAGCTGTGATGGCTAATAAGGCGAGAACTGCAACGACTGTAATTTTCTTCATTTTTATATTTTTTGTACCTTTCACATTCGGGGAATATTCATTGATTGCTCTCAGATGGTTATGGGACATGTTAATCGTTGACTGCTTCAATGTAGAGTCTGGCGTATGGCGGTGATGCGTACCTTCATTTACAGATTGTTGACGATTGCCTGAATCTTCTGCTTGGTCTCGTCGGTCTTCTGCTCGTCAATCTTGGCAGTCACGATGCCGGAGTCCTCAGCTTTCCAGTAGTTGCAGATGTCGTGATACTCTGCCGTTGCACCAGAGTAAACACCT
>JAEEGH010006672.1_pt1 | contig 28130 bp, 21 predicted proteins | sample 9134181 | NCBI WGS metagenome assembly JAEEGH01 (sample SAMN16246544, study PRJNA631951) | gut metagenome | biome: gut microbiome; feature: rumen; material: DP-attached | host: Bos | place: Iran: Karaj | collected 2018-10 | reverse complement strand
CTTCCAGCGGATCAAAATCATCCGGGTCAAAGGTCTGATCCCTGACCACCGGGGATTCGTAGATCAGCGTTCCATCCCGATAAACCGTGAGATAAACGCCCTTTCCCCGGCTGCACCAGGCGTTGAGCCGGGACAGCCTGTCGGTCGTGATGCGCTCCCGCTCCACATAGCGTTGCATCTGTTGAAATTGACGGTCTGACATCTTTTCCGCAAAGCTCTCGCCGTAGACCGTGTGATCCAGCATAGCGTTTCCGAGGGCGAAAAACAGGCCGAAAGCCAGAATCGCGATGAAAAGCGACAGCAGAACGCCCGCCAGCAGCTGCACACTCAAACTGTGCTTGGAGGGCAATTTACTCAATGCAATACCCCTTTCCCCAGACAGTGCGGATCGTATGGCAGTTCTGAGGGTCGTCTCCCAGCTTGCGGCGGATATTGCGGATATGCACCATCACCAGATTGTTGGATGTATAGAAATAGGGCTCGTTCCAGATGCTTTCATAAATGTTCTGTGCGGAAAAGATTTTTCGGGGATGCGAGGCCAGCAGGTGCAGGATGCGGTACTCAATATCCGTCAGCGGGATCTCCTTCCCGTCCTGACGCAGCAGGCACTGATCCGGATCGATCTCGATGTTCCCGCAGCAGCGGATGAGCCGTGTCTGCTCCGTCGCCTTCGCGCCGTAGATCGTGTAGCGCCGCAGCATGGCCTTGACCCGGTTGATCAGTTCGTTATAGGAAAAGGGCTTCACCAGATAATCGTCGCCTCCGGCGGAAAAACCCATCGTCATATCCGACTCCCGACCCTTCGCGGTCAGGAACAGCACCGGCACCGGACTGCGCTTGCGGAGTTCCGCGCAGGCGGTATAGCCGTTCATGCCGGGCATCATCACATCGAGGATGACCAGATCCACGGAATCATCCAGCAGGCGAAGAAGCTCCTCGCCGTTCGTGGCCTCCACCGTCTCATAGCCCTCGCAGCCCAGCAGCAGACGCAACGCCTCCCGGATCTCCGGATCGTCGTCCACATATAAGATCTTCTTTGTTTCCACGGTACAGTTCCCCCCCTGTTGGTTATTCCGCATTATAACGAAAACGAAAAGAAAGAGAAAGCTCGAAACCGCAAATTTCAGATTTCTTCATATTTTTATCACTTGATTTTTCAGAAATGCAGTATATAATTTCGACCAACAGGATGAACGAGTTGACTTTGATTCCGGAAACCGTTTGCTCTCATATCAAATTCTGGTACGCTTCTTTTCTTCTTTTCCTCTTATCCTCTCTTCCCCAGGCGGCGGGCACCTTTTGCAATCGCTAAGGCGGAGGTGCCCGTCTTTTCTATCTGAAAGGACAGACCACATGATGATAACGACAAAAAAGTTGCTCCCCTTATTCTGGGCCGCGCTGATAATGCTGGCTCTGGCTGCCTGCGGAGGCGCAAGCCCCGTTCCTGCGGCGGAGCCCTCCGTCGAGACCGAAACGCCGAAGTCTATCCAGACGGAATTTGAAAGCGGCGGTCTCCGGCTTCGGGTGCCGGAGGAATACGCCGGTCTGGTGACTGTTGCCACGGGCGAAGACCCGCTGTTCTCCGTTTCGGAGATCGCCTCTCAGGAGGCGGCAAAGAGCAGAGATCCCGACAACTGGGAAGGCGCCGGGTGGCTGTTCAGCATCTCCCGGATCAGCGAGGATGAGCTGCATAAGATGCTCTGCCGGGATATGAGCGGCCAGCGTGTCATCGCACAGGACGGCAGCGGGATGTATTACCTGGCTGAATCTCCCACCGACGTGCGACTGGAGCGTTCCGGGCCGTTCACGCAGGAGGATACGGACCAATGGACGGCCCTCACCGAGTGGACAGGCCGGGCTATAAACGCCTTCGCGGCAGAAAACGGGCTGACGGCTTGCAGCTACGGAAACTCTGAGCTGGATATCCTCTTGGCACGGATCGCTTGGGATGGCGATACAGACTATTCCCTTACGGGTCTGGCCCATGGAACGGTTTCAGGCCGGGGCGGTATCAGCAGATCTTTTGCCGAGCAGCTTCTCACCGCCTCAGGCGGATTTGTCTATACGGAACGGACGGAGGCTCCTGAGGGAGAATCCCTGACGCTCAACTTCCCGGGGGATGGCATGTATTTTCGCTTCTTCTTCGGCGAGGGCGGTCAGTATGTGCTGTCCCATATGGGAAGCGACGAGTGGTTCCGCTCGGCAAACAGTGTGAACATAGCGCAACTCATATCACAGTGGTGTGATGCCCTGGCTTCCCAGCCCATCAGCGATACGCAGCAGGCGGCTGCGGACAAGGTGCTGGCCGAGTATGCCGCGCTGACGATGGACGTTCTGGAAAACTACGACGAGACCGCCCATCCCGAGCTTCCCTGGTATACGGCGGTGATCGCCAATCCGGTGCGGAACGATCTGTACTACGGCTGGTATGACTTCGACCAAAACGGAACACCTGAGCTGGTCATTGCCGCCGGGGACGAGGATTACAGACAGCCTATGGCGATCTATTCCTTTGACGGGGAAAGGATGGTCTACCTCTGCAAGGAGCATCCGCTGGGTGAACGCTCCGCCCTTACGTATTTCAGCGACGGCCTGTTTGCCGTCCACGGCTCGGGAGGGGCGGCCGTCGGCAGCATCACGCTCTGGCGGATCGCGGCTGACGGGTTCGGTACCGAAATAGTCGATAATATAAATTACGAGTATAAGGACGAACACACCGTAACCTATACCCCGGAGCTGGGAAACGTGTCGGCGGAGGGATTCCATATGGCCGATTATATGACCGGCTTCAACGTTCCCATCGAATACACTCTGTTTGCAAAGAGAACCACAGGCGGCTGAACGGCATACAGTTTTAGACCTGCTGCAAAACAAGAGGGAAAGTCTCGCCTTTTGCGGCAGGTCTATTTTGACTCTTAAGCAAATCTTAGGTAGTTCCGCGCTTTTATCTTAATTCCCGTTTTGTTACGCTGTCCGCGGAAGGCAGGAAAAGCTGATGCGTGCCCGTCCATCTTCAGATTTCTTCACATTTTCTCTATGCGGGTTTTCAGATTTGCAATGTATGCTTTCCCCGAAAATGAAACGGAGGTCTCTTATGGCGCTGAAAAAGGAAAATATGATCAAACAGGCAGCCTCCGCTCTGCTGGTTTTTCTTCTCCTGCTCTCGGCTGTTTTTGTCGGAAAAGCCTGGGCCGGCGGGCACTTCAAGTCTATGGAATCGCTGCGCGCCTATCTGGAGAGCTACGGCGGATGGGGGCCGCTGATCCTGACGATGATCCAGGCCCTGCAGGTCGTGCTGCCGGTGCTGCCCGGCTTTCTCGGCTGCATCGTAGGCGCGGCCATGTTCGGCGCGGCGGGCGGCTTCTGGATCAACTACATCGGCATCAGCGCCGGGTCGATCATCGCCTACTGGCTGGCGCGGCGTTTTGGCGTCGGGCTTGTGCAGAAGATGGTGCCGATGGAGAAATACGACGGCTGGGTCCAATGGGTCAATTCCAAAAAGAGCTATACCCTCGTACTGTTTCTGGCCATCCTGCTCCCGCTGGCCCCGGACGACTTTCTGTGCTATTTCTCCGGCCTTACGTCTATGTCGGCCAGAAAGTTCACCTGGATCATCCTGCTCGGAAAGCCCTGGTGCATCATGTTCTACTCACTTTTCTTTGCCCATCTGATTTAGGAGGTCTGAACATGCTCGGTTTTTACAATGATACGGTGATCCTCGCCCCCTTTGTCATGCTGCTGACCGCCGCAGCTTTTCTCACCCCATTCCGTTTGAGAAAACCCTCCCTGCGCGTCGGCCCCGTACAGGATGACGACGAAGCAGAGCGGCTCGCGGAGGCAAAATGAGACAGGAAAACGATCGTTTTATTCTATTCCTATACGGAACCGTGTTCGGCCGCAGCCTGCTGAAGCTGATCCGAAAGCTTCATGCCGACCGGCTGATCGTGCGCTTTCTGCGCTCTCGCTGTTCGCGCTTTTTTACCGCCCGGTATGTGAAACGGAACCGGATTCCGATCAGCCGGGAGGAGCTTCGGCAGTATGCTTCGTTCCGGGACTTTTTCGCCAGAAAAAGAAAACTGACCGTGACAGATCTCATTCCCGAGCATCTGATCAGCCCCTGTGACGGCTGGCTGAGCGTTTATCCGATCACCGAGGGCAGCAGCTTTGCCATCAAGGGCTCGCACTACCGGGTGGAGGACCTGCTGAAGGACCCTGTTCTCGCGAAGAACTACGTGGGCGGCCGGTGCATGATTTTTCGCCTCTGCGCCTCGGACTATCACCGTTACTGCTATTTTGATAACGGGTATCAGGGAGAAAACCACGAGATTCCCGGCGTTCTGCACAGCGTACAGCCCATCGCCTGCGAGACCTATCCGGTCTATACCCTCAATCGCCGCTGCTGGTGTCTGCTGGCCACAGAGAATTTCGGGCCCGTGGTGCAGACGGAGATCGGCGCGCTGATCGTGGGCGGAATTGCCAATAATGAGGGAAACTCCCGCTTCTGCCGCGGCATGGAAAAAGGACACTTCGAACTGGCGGGCTCCACCATCGTCCTGCTGTTCGAGCCGGACCGGATCACGCTTCGGGCAGAAGTGGAAGCCCGGCTCTGCGAAGGTCGTGAGGTACGTGTCGAGCAGGGTATGTGGATCGCCAGCCGCTTTCGTGGGAAAGGCGCAGAATGAACGAACAAACGAAGGATACCGAGCGTTACTTCTGGATTTCCCTTGGGACCGCGCTGCTGACGAATCTGCTCATATTTCAGGGCAGTCGGCTGCTGACCAAGGGCCGCTTTCATTATGATCTGACGCTGCCGGCTGATTCCGCGATCCCGTTCATGCCCTGGACGATCTGCATCTATCTGGGTTGTTTTTTCTTTTGGTTTTATCTGTACCGCCTTGTCTCACGGCTTCCCCGTCAGGAAGCTGACCGCTTTTTTTGTGCAAATCTTCTCGGCAAGGGAGTCAGCTTTATCGTCTTCGTGCTCTTCCCGACGACAATGCCCCGGCCAGAGCTGGGTGGAGGGACAGTTTGGATCGCTTTGATGCGCATTCTGTATGTCATCGACGCCCCGGATAATTTGTTTCCCTCGATGCACTGTATGATCGCCTGGCTTTGCTGGGTCGGCATTCGCAGAAACAGACGGGTCCCGCTTTCGTGGCAAATCGCCGCGCTGCTGATGGCTGTCGCGGTCTGCCTGTCTACACTGACCATCCGCCAGCACGTATTGATGGATGTAGTGGGCGGCATCCTGCTGAGCGAACTGAGCTATTGGCTTGCAGGAAGCAAAAAACTCCTGCGCAGCTACTCCTCTTTCATAGATAGGCTGATGACCGGGGCAAGAAAAATAGAGGAAACCCACATGATATGATAAAACAGATCTTGAATCCGAAGAACTGGCTCCCGCGGGCCGTCGCCCTCAGCGTCGCGGTCGTAGTTTATGTCGTTCTTACCAACTTTTCATCTGTCTGGGACGGCATCAGGACCATTTGGGGCTATTTTTCGCCGGTTCTGCTCGGCTGCGTGATTGCCTATCTGGTGAATCCTCTCGCGAAACTGCTTCAGCGCAGCGTTTTCAGAAAAGTGAAAAATGAAAGGCCGCGGAAGTTCTTCTCCAACGCGCTCGCCTTTGTTGCGGTGCTTGCGGTAATCGCTTTGCTCATGGCTATTCTGATCCCGCAGCTGATCGAGGGCGTTTCGACCTTCACCTCAAATCTGGACTCCTATCTGGAGTCGCTTCGTATCGCTTTTCCGGGCCTGAACAAATCTTTCGGCAAATTTCTGAATAATCCGGACGTGCTTGCCTCACGGGAAAAGCTGCTCAGCGCCGCCGCGGCCGCTATCCGAAACAATGCGGACTCGCTGCTGGAAGTTTCCGCGCTCGCCGGAAAAAGCCTGCTCCAATGGCTGATCGGTCTGTTTCTCTCGGTGTATCTGCTGGCTGAAAAGGACAAATTGAAAGCAAACGGCAAACGCCTGCTCCGCGCGGCGCTCCCGGAAAAACGCTTTGAAGGCCTGCTTGCCTTTCTGCGCCGCTGCGACCGGATCCTCAGCCGCTACGTCGTCTATAATCTTTTGGACAGCCTGATCATCGGCGGCGCGAACGCGGTTTTTATGGTCGTGATGGGGATTCCGTATGTGGGCCTGGTGTCCTTTATTGTGGCTGTCACAAACTTGATTCCAACCTTCGGCCCGATGATCGGCGGCGCGATTGGCGCGCTGCTGCTCTGCCTCGTAAAGCTGCGTTACGCCGTCATCTTCCTGGTCTTCACCGCCCTTGTGCAGCTTTGTGACGCCTATATTGTGAAGCCGAAGCTCTTCGGGAATTCTCTCGGCGTTTCCAGTCTTTGGATCCTGATCGGCATCATCGTCGGCGGGCGGATGTTCGGCGCGGTCGGCGTCCTGCTGGCTATACCCGCCGTGGCGATCCTGGACTTTCTGTACACGGATTACATCCTTCCGCGGCTGGAGGCGAGGAAACAACAACCGGTCACATAATACTCCGCATTCTTAATAAATATTAAGAACACGGATACTGACTTTTTCAGAACTGCAGTGTTATAATACTGTAGAATAGAACAATGCTGAAATCATCGGATGCGGGAGCAGCAATACAGCGAGCACAGAACAAGTTGTTTTAAGGAGCAGGATAATGAAGAAGGATAAATCGAGAAGCGCCGGCAGTATGATTATTGCCATTCTGATCCTGATGCTGACACTCACGGCATGCGGGAAGTCCGAGTTCGGCGTGACCGAAAACACAGGGAAGCAGATAACGGTCACGGCTCAGAACGCGGATAAGGACGCTTCCTTTATGGTTGGGTCTCTTGACGTCGCCGAAGGAGAGCAGATCGTGATCACTTCCAACCTGACGAAAGGCTCTGTCAGGGTGGAGATCGTCGCAGCTTCTGAAAAACAGAGCATCGACAAACTCCCCGATATGAATGGTGAGGCGATCATCACAGCCGATCTTGAAAGCGGGGAAAGCGTATCGGGTACGGTAGCCGCAGGCAGCTATCTGCTTAGAGCAACCTGCCTTAAGAAAGCGACCGGTACCGTTCAAATCGAAGTGAAGCCAGCTGCTTGGTCGAGTTATTTGGGCAAGCAATATACAGGACAAGATCCCTGGGGTAATCCTTTATCTGTCACGCTGAAAGGGATAGAGGGAAACGAAGTATCCTTTGCATATGAGTCTGTGATCGGTGAAGGCGAGTATACCCGCACTTTTCTGGCAGAGTCCTCCGGCGAATTAAAAGACGGAGCAATACCGTTCCATATTACCGCAACGGCAAAAGAATATGAGGCAATGCACCTTGATTACAGCTGTCACCTGACACTGAAAGACGGAAGCCTTTTCGTAACCTACGACGCGGGCTCCGTTATGGAAGAAAGTACGGAAGGCGGCTCCGCGGGCTACCAGGCTCTAGCCCTTGAAGGAGAGAATAAAACAGTCGAATTAAGGGCATCTCATTCCGACTCCGAAGATAGCAGTCTTACACCAGCAGACAACGCGACTACTCAGACAGAAGACCAATCCGGTGCTACGATCGCGGCAACCGAAACGCCTGCCGCAACCCACAGGGTGGAAGTTGCAGATCAGTCAGTAACGACGTTTAAGGATAACAACGGCGGCGAATATAAAACAATCATTCCTATGCTTATCGTGGACGGCAAGGAAGCAGATTCCATCAACGTAGCTCTCCGTGACTACATCAACAAGAACCATCCCTTGACGCAGAATGAATACGGTGTAAACGGAGAAGAGACAAAATATGCATGGGGCGTCAGGGGCGATATCGTATCGATCATCATTATTGCCAGTGAAACTTTCACGGATGGAGTCGGGTATGATATATTTAACTACAACGCAGAAACGCTCCAGCCTGCAAGTAATGATGAGGTGATCAAGTCTTTCGGGATAACTGCGGACGAGTACTGCGGCAAGGTCGCGGAGGCTTACAGGGCATTTTGGAACGGCAGGCCATATCTTCAGGAGAATATGTCCGATCTTGACCGATCCATCGGCGCGATCTCTTTGGCAAACGTTACCCCTTTCATCACTCCTGACGGTAATCTTGGCGCAGCGGGTCATATATACATGACCGGTTCTCAGTTCCCCGAGAGCGTTAAATGCTTCGATCTTGATACGCTCGAGATCGAGAGCTTTACAGAAGAGTAAATAGAAACCATGGAATTTATCGTGCAAGGAGAAATGAACCGTGTTATTCAAAAAGACATCCCTGTTATGCGTTGCACTTGCCTTGAGCCTGATCATTCCGCTGACAGCCTGCGGTGAAAAAAGCAGCCAGGAACCCCCACAAACAGCCGGTCAACCGGAGATGTCCCCGCCGACGGAACAGAAGGAAAACGTCAGCCATGTAAACAGCGGCATGACGCTGACCATCCCCGCAGAAACGGCAGATCTGGTGCTGGTCGATACGCCGCAGAACGATCCGGATGGCGTACTGTTCAGCGTGAGCGAAAAGGACTCCGTGAACGCAGCCCTCGCCGACGGGCATGACGCATCGACAGGAGAAGGGTGGCTGTTCGGTATCCGCCGCGTGGATGAAACGACACTGCACGGGCTGCTCTGCTATGATATGTCCGGCGCAGAAGTGTTTGCGAAGGACGCGGATGGGTATTATTACCTTTACACGCATCCGACCGATGTGCGTCTTTACCGTCAGAACAATGCCTACGAAGAGGCTGCGGAGCAGTGGTCGAAGCTAAACGAATGGGCGTGGAACGACGTGCGCCGCGACTTTCTGACGAACAACCCCGGTCTTTCGGCTTATACACGCGGAAACTCCATGCTTGATATGTATCTGGCTCGCGCAGCCTACCAGAAGGATGCAAACTACACCGTCAGCACTACCGAACACGGCCCTCTTTCTCCAAACGGCGTGGATGCGGCTCCCTATGTCGAGAGCTTGATGGGCTTCGCGTCCAGTGAAGATGCAGATATTCGCGAAACGCCTGACGGCGAATATGTTGTGCTTAGCTTTCCCGAAGACGATGTGCGTTTCGATTTCTTCCGCATGGAGGGAAAGGAAAACTATGTCCGCGTAGTATGGAGCGGAGGCAACGAACAGCTGATCAGGCTCTCTTTCTCCGATGATACCAAGGCAAGCGCCGTGATGCAGGAGTGGTATGACGCGCTGGTCTCAGCAAACGACCCCGGTAATGCCGCGCTGGGCTACAAGCCGGACGATCTGGTGGGATGCTGGGCAGAGAAAATCGCCGGACGCGGTGTCATTACCATCAAAAAAACTGGCGAGGGCTTATACAGCGTTCAAATTGAGTGGCCGGGCAGTGCTTTTGAGAGGTCGATCTGGGAGATGACCGCGACCCCGGCCGGGGCGGGCGGTGCACTGAAATATGAGGATGCAAAGCATTATGTCCGGACTTACACATCAGAAACGGAGTACACTGACGAGCTGAAATCCGAGAACGGAAGCGGCCTTTTTTATCTCAACAGTGCCAACGAGATCCTGTGGGAGGATAAGGTGGATAACGCGGGCGAGAACTGTGTGTTCATCAGTGTGGAGTGAGCAGCAGGCTGATTGTCATTTTATTATCCCTTTGGGTGAGATAGACCGTTTCCATCATGCGGGAGGTTAACATGAAAAAAATATGGATGTCCCTGCTGGCGCTGACACTGGTACTCAGCCTGATCGGTTGTGGGAGTCAAACGGCACAGAGCGAAGCAAGCAGCCCGGCAGCTGAGAAGCCTGCGGAAAACAGCGCTCAGGAAGAGGCAAACGGAGCCGAAGACAAGCCACAAACCGGGACAATCGCGTGGCATTATGTCCTCACCACGGATAAGCGGACGGAGGAGAAGAAAAATGCTGAAGGTGTCCTGTTGGCTGAGACGAGCTATGAGCTTCCAAAACTTGAGGCGATTTGTGACGGCGGAGACACGTCACTAACTCCACCCGAGGCACAGCGGAAAGTCTGCGAGGTGTTCAACAGCCGTGTTGCCGAACTCTCGCGAAGTCTGAATACTGCAGAAAAGCTTGCGGAAAGCGCACAGGAACAGTACAACGAAATGAGCGAGGAGTATCGGAAGAGTTTCGGCAACTATGCCGAGGAACTCCGCGTTTCCGAGAACTGCCAAAGAGGTGATCTGCTGGAGGTTTCATTCCAAACATATGGCTATTGGGGCGGGGCGCACGGAGGCTCGTCGTTTTTCAGCTGGCATTATGATCTCGCGGATGGCAAGTTCATTGAGCTGGCAGATCTGAGCGACCAGCCGGACAAGCTGAATCAGATGGTCGCAAATGAGATCATCAGCTCAATTGAAAACGGAGCTGATACAGACGAGTATGTTGAGGATTATGCGGAGATCATCCGGGCAAAAGAGGGGTTTGAAGTTTCTTTCGGCGCGGACGCGATGAGCGTGATCTTTTCGCAGTATGAGATCGCCCCCTACGCTTTCGGCATTCCGACATTTGAGATTTCCTATGACAAGCTTGCCCCCCTCCTGAACGAGCGCGGTCGGCGTCTTCTGGGACCTGATGAAACAGGTGTTTCAGAGCCAGATATTGCTCCGACAACCGCCCCGGACACAAGCGTGTCAGCAAAAGCTCCGCCTTTCACGATTTCCAGCGGCGGCGTCACAGTCAATCCATATTGTACCCTGTGGTATGAAAAAACATGGACGGAGAACGGCTGGCTCATAAAGGGCGACCCGGATAATCCCACGCCAGCCATTTCACAGGAGGATTATGATAAGATTCCAACGGTAACACTGGCAGACGATTTCAAAGTGCAATATGATCATCCTCAAAGCTATCAATGCAATATCTACGATGAGCAGTTCCGCCCGTTGCGGAACTCCTGGTACGGCAATACCGGCGTCTGCTGGCTTGAACCGGGCACCTATTATTGTGTGATCCCGGCCTGGGGACCGCAGGGACGCTATATTGAATCGGAAGTCGCTTATGAAGAGATCCTCTATCATTGCGTCTGTCGACTGATTGTCCCTGAAGGAGGGGCGGAGCCCTATACGCCGGAGAAGGTCGCGGAAAAGGCCGTTGGACTGACTGAAGCCAGACTTCATATCGCTGACAAGGACGTTGTTTTGACCGACGCCGACAGTCTGGCAAAGCTGGAGGACTGGCTGAAGAACGCCGAGTTTTTGCCGGGCGGCACGGGCTGCCCCTTTGGGAGCATTCTTACGCTGACCTATGCCGATGGAAGCAAGGTCTCCTGCTGTCCTGCGGAGGACAGCTGCGGCGTCATCTTTGCAAACGGCAGCTATTATCGCTATGCACACGATAACGAAGCGTTTTGGGCTCTGTTCGGCATAAAACCAGGGATGCAGTAATTAAAAACGTCCAACGGGGCTTGCTGATCGCGGGCTTCGTTCGACACTTGCGGTTTTTTATGGTTTGGCAGAGGGATTTTTGCTTTTCTCTGCGCTTATGATAGTCTTTCAAATATGTAAAAACAGGGCAGGCACATGACCTGCCCTGTTATTCTTCAAATCAAATTTCTTTCATTGGCCCATCTGTCAGCACGTCCAGCATGATCTTGGCTCCGAGTTTGAAGGCATAGCAGAAGGTCTCGCAATCCGTGAGGACGGTGACCTCGCGCTGAGCTGTCATATAGTCCTCAAATAATGCCTTTTGCTCCTCATTCAGCGATCCGGTCAGCGTATCGCCGACTTTGACGACCTCGTCGAGGGCCTTTGCGTACTGACTGTTGCGCTTGAAACAGCGATCGTTGGGTCGTACATCGCCGACATACAGATCTTCAAGTATCTGCATCTTCGGCCTCCTCAGTATAGACCAGCTCGTGGAGCACGATCTCTTCTGCTCGGCTACGGATGCTGTTCATGCGCCTGACCCATTCCATCTGATCGGCAGCCTTGAGTTGTTCGGTCACACCTTCGCGCTTGGCCATCTGGAGGACATAAAGCTCCATCTGGCCTTCGCAGGCCTCGTCAATTTCCAAAAGGTACGGATACAGTTTTCCGGACAGCAGTAGCTCGGAGAACACCACCGGATACTGCTCTTTCAGATAGCGTTTCCGCATCCGGCCATACTTGCCGATAGAACGCTGTTCCTTCTCTCCAATGACAAGGTCGGGAAGGAGCACATCGCCAACCTGCGTATATGTGCCGCCGCTCTGTTCATAAAAGGATTTCCGCGATTTCATGGGGTATACCTCCAAAATCATATTTGGAAGTACCGTAAGCGTGGGTTTCTGGATTTTGTATCCTTAACTGAGTGAATCCCCCTCCCGCGCTCTCCCCATGCGTGTCGAAGCCTTGCCGCATGCGTATGTCTGCTGTCTCTCTTTCTGACTCAGGGAGAGCGCTCCAGCGACCAGGCGGCGGGGTCGAACAGCTCCTCGCCGGTGAAGACGTACCAGTAGCCCTCCGGGAGCAGCAGCTCCTCGCCGGTGACCGCGTCCCAGTTGGGACTGTGGAGGACGCGGTGGACGGGGGCGTATTTGGCCTCGTCGCTGAGGAGATTACCGGTGAAGGGATTGCGTGGGGCGTCCATGAGCCCCGCCGTGGCGAGCAGCGGCACGTCCCCGTTGGTCATAAAGCGCCGATCCACGGTAAATTCCCGGCTGTCAAAGTCCTTGACCAGCAGCAGGGGATTGTACAGGCAGATGTCCTCCCACCACTTGTCCCCGAAGAGCTGATCCTGGGAGAGCGCCAGAGGGGCGCCGTGGTCGGCCACGATGATGATGCGGGTGTTGTCGTAGACCCCCTGCTCCCGCAGCCAGTCCATCCAGCGTCCCAGCTGGATCAGGGTGGCCATGTTCACGTCGTAGTGGGCGGCCTGGCCCACGGTCTCCAGCACCAGGGGAGGATCTCCCGCGAAGCCGGGGCGTTGGGCGTGCTGCGCGTCGTAGTCCCGGTTGTCCACGTTCACCGCGGGCACATAGTCCGGCGTCTGCAGCAGACAGGGGCTGTGGGGCACGTCGTTGGACATCATGACGAAGGAACCGGGGAGCTCCTCCTCGATCCAGGTCATCTCGCCCAGCAGAGGGAGCACGTCGTAGCTGTTCACGAACTCCGGATCCAGGCCCCTTGCCGTGGAGAGCGAGGAGACCATCTGGCTGTGGCTGCCGCTGCCGTCGGCCTCGGGCAGGCCCTCTGCCGCGTTGTAAAAGCCCTGGTTGTACAGCGTGGGCTGCAGGAACACCGGGGCGATGCGGAACATGCTGTGGCAGAAGAAATTGCGCATCAGGGCGGTCTCGCTCCGCTCCTGCCAGCCGAAGTAGGACTCGCAGTAGTACCGCGCCTGCTCCTCCTCCAGGGCGCTGCCGTCGATGCGGCCGTAGGTGTTTTCCGCGCGGATCTCCGGGTAGTCTTCAAAAATCCGCAGATCCGGGTACCAGCGGTAGCCGGCGAAGGAGGGATTGAGCACCGTGACGGCGTAGCCTTCCCGGGAGAAGAGCACCGGCATCACCCGCAGCGCCTCGTTGTGCTTGTCCAGCAGGCTCTGCTCCGGCCGCTGATCCAGGGCCTCCGGGGTGTACTCGTAGCCGCCGTATAGGGCGGGGGAGCCCTCCCGGGTGGCGCTGCCGTGGGAGAGGGTGTTGGGGTAGAAGGTAAAGCCCGCGAACTGCTCCCGCAGCTCCGGCCGCTCGGTGAACAGATAGGGGAGATAGGCGCCCTCGGCCCGATCCAGCATCAGCACCACCACGTTCCTGCCGCTGCGGCTCAGGGTGATGCGGGGCCAGTCCTCCCGCTGGGTGCTGGCCTTCATGTCATAGTCCATGCCGACGGCCTCCAGCCCCGCCGGGATCCGGGCGGCGTTCAGCGCGGACATGCCCAGCACCGCGATGGAGGCCGCCAGCACGAGGGTGCGGGCCAGGGCGGGCTTTTTCCGCCGGAGCCAAAGCAGCAGCGGCAGCGCAGCCGCCAGCACCAGCAGATTGAGCAGCGCCTCGGACAGGGGGAAGGGCGGGATCACGCTGTAGACCAGCACCGCGCTGAGATTGCCCCGGTCGGTGCCGAAGAACAGATAGTCCACCGCCGCCATGGCGGCGCAGGCGAAGAGGAGCGGGCCCATCAGACCGCGCCCCTTGGGGCCGGCCAGCTCATAGAAGATCCGCAGCCAGACCAGGAAGGTGCCGGCCGCCAGCAGCAGGCTGGAGAGCAGATACCAGTAGGGGGAGAACCAGTGACCCAGGAACACGAACTCATCCGGGGAGGAGGCCATCAGCGCCGAGGGGATCAGCAGGCCGGTCAGCAGCGTGAGGAAGAGGGAGGAGAAGAGGAAGAGCCGTTTGTCCTCCCGGGGGCTCGGCAGATGCAGACGACCCTTGCCCCAGCGCCTGCGCAGCAGCAGGGGCAGCTCCAGCAGGGCCAGCGCCGCCACGGCGATGAGCTGCCGCCGGGGCGAGGACATGGGATGGACGGCCAGCACCCAGACGAGGCCCGCCGCGCCCAGAAGCGCGGCCAGCACGGCCAGCACCAGACCCGGCCGCCGCAGCTTGTAAAAGATGTTTTTCAGCAGGGAGAAGACGTTGTTCAGCGTCCAGTAGAAGACCAGACCCGCGGGGGAGTCGTAGAGCAGCACCAGGAAAATCAGCGCCATGCCCAGCATCTGCAGCTTGCTTTTCAGGGGGAAGCCCTTGAGATAGATCGCCGCCGAGACGAGGTTGATGGCCGTCATCAGGATGGGCAGCAGATTCACGCTGTGCCCGGCCAGGCTCAGCAGTCCGTCCGGCGCGCCCAGATCCCGGATGGGGCCGAAGGAGATCCCCTGCAGCAGGCTCAGCCCGGAGAGGAAGCGATAGGCCGCGATGAAAAAGGGGATTTCCAGCAGCAGGCTCAGGGAGCCCTTCAGCGCGTCGGTTTGCCGGTAGCCGTTCTGCCGGTAGTAGGTCTGGAGCATCATGAAGCGCTCGTTGCCGGAGAAGGTCTTTTTGATGTGATCCCGCCAGCGGGCCAGGCGCTGCTCCGTCTCCCGCTCCTCCGCCTGCAGGGCGTCGGCACGGCGGTACAGGGGCAGCACCAGAAAGTTCATGGCCAGGCTCAGCGCCACGATGGACAGGCCCGGATTGGCCAGCACATGATCCGCCAGGGAAAAGACCACCTCGAAAAACAGCTCCAGCGGCCCGATCAGCAGGCGGGAGAGGGCGGAGAGAACGCTCATGCCTGTTCTCCCTTCTCACCGGAGGCCAAAAGCGCCTTCCGGCGGGCGATCAGATCGTCCGCGGTGCGCGCGGCGGCCTCGCCGGGATAGGCCCAGGTCTCCGCCCTGGCCTGGTCGCGGGCGGCCTGATAGCGGGGATCCCGCAGGCAGCGCTCCAGCAGCGCCGGCAGATCCGCCAGTGCCTCCTCCGTGAGCTTTTCGCCGATTTTGGGCAGGGTGGAGAAGGTCCAGAGCTCCTCGTCCAGCCAGCAGGCGTCGTAGGGCGCGGCGTCGAAGGAGGTGTCCGCGTAGAGCACGGGCTTGTCGAAGACCAGCGCGAAGTCAAACACCACGCCGGAAAAATCGGAGATCATCAGATCCGAGCGGCGCAGCACCTCGAAGTTATCGTTGTCCCGGTTCCATTCCAGCTTCTCGCTGTCGGGGTAGCGGGCCATCAGCCTGTCCAGCAGCTCCTTCTCCGACTGGAAGGACTGGGGGTGGGGCCGCACGATCACATGGCAGTCGCAGGCCAGGAGCTTGTCCAGGATCCGCTCGCCGAAGCGGCTGAGGATGGCGCTTTTGCCCCAGGAGGGGGCCAGCAGCACCGTGGTGGGGTGGGGGGCGAGAGGCTCGGCCGACTCCAGCCGGCGGCGCATGGCATCCATATAGGTGATGCCCACCAGCCGCAGATCCTTCGCGGGCAGGCCCCGCAGCCGCTCCAGCTCCCGGAGCTGCCGGATCTGGTACTCCCCGGACAGCAGCACCGCGTCATAGTAGTCCAGACCGAACATCCGGTAGAGCGTGATGTCGCTGCAGGCGTGGGGGATGTGCACATAGACCCCCACGTCCCGGGAGCGCTTCCACTGATACACGTCCAGCCCCGGCGTGGTGGACAGCAGCACGTCCGCGCGCAGGGTGTTCAGCTGCGCGAAGGCTTTGTTCCCCTCGCCCAGGAAGCGGCACTTCACATGCTGAAAGTCCCGGGACAGGGCGGGATCATCCGGCGATGCGGTGAGGTAATGCAGCTCGATCCCGCGGCGCTCAAACTCCTCGCAGATGGGGGCAAAGACGTTCCAGTAGCGCTTGTGGTCTGCGAAAATGGCAAAGGGGAGCCGCTCCTGACTGTCGGCGCGCTGCCGGCCGCCGGTGAGCAGGAAGCGCAGCTTCAGCAGCGCGCCTTTGGCCGCGTACAGGCCCGCGCCCAGCACGCCCACCAGGATGGTAAAGAGCATGCTGCCGGTGCCGGGGTCGATATAGGTGACGAGAAGGGGAAAGTTCATGGTTGGATCTCCCTTGTGGTTCATAAACTGAAATTCCGCATAAAAACACAAAATATATTATAATCAAAGGGCATCGCTTTGTCAAATCGGGAGGGGGAAGCGGCCAAACAAAAAAAACAGAAACCACGAGGGTTTCTGTTTCAAAGACGAGCGCGTACGCGAACGCATCAAGCGTCGAACAGGCTGATCTGCCGCTCCTTTTCCGGAAAGGCCTCCAGAAAAGAGAAGCAGGCGTCCGGGTCGCAGAGGATGCCGTGGGCGCCGCAGAAGCTCCGCAGCAGCGCCATCAGCTCGTCGGCGCGCGGGCTGGGAAGGGAATAGGCGCTGCCGTATCGGCGGATATACTGCTCCTTCAGACCCGGGAAATGCCGATCCAGCGCCGCATAAAAGTATTCCCGGCTGCCGTCGCGCAGGGTCATGCCCATGTCGAAGCAGACGATGCCCTTGACGCCGGTCTCGGCGCAGGCCTCCAGAATAGGGCGGAGGTTTTCCTCCGTGTCGTTGAGAAAGGGCAGGATCGGCGTGAGCCACACCACGGTGGGGATCCCGTGCTCCTGCATCCGGCGCAGAACCTCGACCCTGCGCCGGGTGCTGCAGACCCGCGGCTCCAGCACGCCGCAGAGCTTTTCATCCCAGGTCGTGAGCGTCATCTGTACGACGCACCTGGCGTCCCGCCGGATGGCCTCCAGCAGATCCAGATCCCGCAGGATCAGATCCGATTTCGTGATCACCGTCGCGCCGAAGCCATAGCGATGGATGATCTCCAGACAGCGCCGGGTGAGACGCAGCCGCTCCTCGCAGGGCATGTAGGGATCGGACATGGAGCCCGTGCCGATCATGCAGCGTCTGCGGCGGGCGCGCAGGGCCTTTTCCAGCAGCTCCGGGGCGTTCTGCTTCACCTCGACGTCCTCGAAGGGATGACTGAATTGATAGCAGAGGCTTCGGCTGTCGCAATAGATGCAGCCGTGCGTGCAGCCGCGGTAGACGTTCATGCCGAAGGCGGAGCTTCGGCCGTTCAGGATCCCTTTTGCTTCAACAAAATGCATCGTATGGTACCTCCCCTCCGGGACTGCCGTTCGGCGGCGGATCGGGAGGCTCAGCCCATCCGCACCTGCACCTGCGCCCGAGCGCCCTTCTCCAGTACGGGAAGGATATTGCCGCTGAGCGCTCTGCCGTCCAGGCGGATCTCGGACACGCCGTGCTCCGCGCCGTCCGGGTTTTCCACCGTGATCTCATACTCCGCGCCGCGATACCGGCGGGTGACGGTGAAGCGTCTGAGGAAGGAGGGGACGCAGGGATCCACCTGCAGACCGTCCAGGGTGGGCTTTATGCCCAGGATCGCCTGGGAGATGCTCAGGAAGGTCCAGGCCGCGGTACCCGTGAGCCAACTGTTCTTGGCCTCGCCGAAGCTGGGGGCGTCCTTTCCGGCGATCATCTGGCTGTACACATAGGGCTCGGTGCGGTGGATCTCACTGATGTCCTCGAGGTAGGCCGGGGCGGTGCGGCGGTAAAGGGCAAAGGCCCGTTCGCCGTGGCCCAGCTCCGTCTCGGCGCAGACGATCCAGGGGTTGTTGTGGCAGAAGATGCCGGCGTTCTCCTTGTAGCCGGGCGGATAGCTGGAGATCTCACCCAGCTCCAGCCGATAGCGGGTGTAGGCCGGCTGCAGCAGCACGATGCCGTATTTCGTCTCCAGCCGATCCTCCACGCTTTGGAGGGCGAGGGCGGCCTCGCCGCTTTCCTTGCCGATCCCGGCCATGACGCACATGCCCTGGGGCTCGATGAAGATCTGGCCCTCCTCGCACTCCCGGCCGCCGACCACGCGGCCGAAGGCGTCGTAGGCGCGGCGGAACCAGGCCCCGTCCCAACCGGCGGCGAGGACAGCCTTCTCCATGGCGGCCACGGCGCGCTCCGCCTCCGCGGCCTCGTCCGCGAGGCCCAGATGGCGGCAGATATCCGCCCAGGCGCGGCCGTATTTGACAAACATGCCGGCAATGAACACGCTCTCCGCCACGGGGCCCTCGCTGGGCCCGGTGATCTGAAAGCTCTCGCCCGGATGCTCGGAAAAGCAGTTCAGGTTCAGACAGTCGTTCCAGTCCGCCCGGCCGATCAGCGGCAGCCCGTGGGGGCCCAGGTGGGTCCGGGTAAAGCCGAAGCTGCGGCGCAGATGCTCCAGAAGGGGCTGGGCCAGGGTGGGATCGTTGTCAAAATCCACGATCTCGTCCAGGATGCTCCAGTCTCCGGTCTCGCGCAGATAGGCGTCGGTTCCGGCGATGAGCCAGAGAGGGTCGTCATTGAAGCCGCTGCCCACGGCCAGATTGCCCTTTTTGGTCAGAGGCTGGTACTGGTGATAGGCGCTGCCGTCGGGGAACTGGGTGGCGGCGATGTCCAGGATCCGCTCACGCGCCCGCTCGGGGATCATGTGCACGAAGCCCAGCAGATCCTGGCAGGAGTCCCGGAAGCCCATGCCCCGGCCCATGCCGCTCTCGAAATAACTGGCGGAACGGCTCATGTTGAAGGTGACCATGCACTGGTACTGGTTCCAGATGTTCACCATCCGATCCAGCTTCTCCTCCCCGCTGCGCAGCCGATAGACGCCGAGCAGCGTCTCCCAGTGCTGCCCCAGGGCGGCGAGGGCTGCGTCGAAGGCGGCGTTGTCGGCATAGCGGGCAAGCATGGCCCGAGCCTTTTGCTTGTTGATCACACCCGGGGCCTCCCACTTTTCCTCCCGGGCGTTTTCCAGGTAGCCCAGGCCGAAGATCAGACGCTCCTCCGCCCCGGGGGCCAGGGTCAGACGGTGCTGCTGGGCGGCGATGGGCTGCCAGCCGTGGGCGACGCTTCCGGTGCAGCCGGCGCCGAACACCGCCTCCGGTCGGGCCGGACTGCCGTAGAGGCCCAGGAAGGCCTCACGGGCGGTGTCGAAGGCAAGGGGCTTCCGGTTGGACCAGAAGACGGCGTAGTGATCCCGCCGTTCCCGATACTCGGTCTTGTGATAGATGGCCGCGCCGTCGATCTCCACCTCGCCGATGGAGTAGTTCCGCTGAAAGTTGGAGCCGTCGTCCATGGCGTCCCAGAGACAGAATTCCAGATAGGGAAAGAGATCCGTCGTTTTTACGGCGCCGCTGTCGTTGCGGAGGCTGACGCGCATCAGCAGGCAGTCGTCCCCCTGGGGGACAAAGAGCTCCTGGGTGACGGCCAGTCCGTTTTTCTCGCCGCGGATCACGGTGTAGCCCAGCCCATGGCGGCAGGAGTAGGCGTCCAGCTCCGTCTGCACCGGCTGCCAGCCCGGGTTCCAGACGCAGCCGCCGTCCCGGATATACAGATGAAAGCCCTCCTGATCCAGCGGGGCGTTGTTGTAGCGGTAGCGGGTCAGACGGCGGAGTCGGGCGTCCCGATAGAAGGCGTAGCCTCCGGCGGTATTGGAACAGAGCGCGAAAAAGGACTCGCTGCCCAGGTAGTTGATCCAGGGCAGGGGCGTGCGGGGCGTTGTGATCACATACTCCCGTCGCGCGTCGTCAAAAAAACCGTACTGCATATGCATAGCCTCCACGTAAACGTTTAAGAATTGCCATTTTTCTTTAACACTACCTTATTCCCGGCAAAAAAGCAAGAGCGAAATGAAAAAGACGATAGTTTTTGGCAATTCTGCGCAGAATTGCATGACAAATCCGCTTCAACTGTATAAAACGCTAAAAACGCGGGATATATTTCTGTGCGATTTTCACAAATCGTAGAAAAAGTGCGAAAAAGGATCAAGAAAAACTTGCAAAATACGAAAAGATCATGTATTTTTTAAGTAACGAAAACGATTAAGCTGGGAGCTGATTTCTGTGGTATCAATGAAGGACATCGCGCAGGCGTGCGGTGTTTCTGTGGCGACCGTCAGCAAGGCGCTCAACGGCCACCAGGATATCGGAGAGGCAACCAGGGCGCGCATCCAGTCCTCCGCGAAGGAGATGGGATATACGGCCAATTTTGCTGCACGCGCGCTGAAAACCAATCGCACCTATAATCTGGGCATTGTTTTTGTAGATCTGCAGAACAGCGGCTTCATGCATGAGTATTTTGCTTCGACCCTCAACAGCTTTCGCTTTGAGGCGGAGCGCTGGGGTTATGACATTACTTTCATCAGCCGCGTCATCGGAACCCAGGACGCCAGTTATCTGCAGCACGCCCTTTACCGGAACGTGGAGGGCGTGGCGATCATCTGCGGAGACTACCTGGATCCGGGGATCCAGGAGCTGGTGTACTCTCAGGTCCCGGTCGTCACCCTGGACCACGCGTTCAACAACCGTCTGGCCGTGATGTCCGACAACCGCAACGGGATCGAGAGCCTGATGCGCTACGTCTACGACAGGGGCCATCGGCGCATCGCCTATATTCACGGCAACATGACCGCCGTGACGGAAAGCCGGCTGACCGGCTTTTACCGGGCCTGTGAGGAACTGAAGCTGGACCTGCCGGACGAATACGTCGTCCCCTGCGTCTATCACGATCCCATCAGCTGCCGCGAGGCGACGGAGAAGATCCTCGCGCTGCCCACGCGGCCGAGCTGTATTTTCTTCCCGGACGATTACGCCTCCATTGGCGGGATCAATACCATCCGGGACGCCGGACTGCGTATCCCGGATGACATTTCGGTGGTCGGCTATGACGGGATCCATTTGGCCAAGATGCTCAGTCCGCGCCTGACGACCTGGCGCCAGGATGCAGAGGATCTGGGCAGCACTGCCGCCGCGAAGCTGATCGAACGGATTGAGCATCCCCGCACCGCACTGCCGGAGCATTTTCTGATCCACGGCAGTCTCCTGGAAGGGGAATCTGTTAAGACACTGACCTGACCCGGCGGCCTGCAGAAGACACATCTTGAAGAAAGGAACGGGGAAACCATGACGCGTACGCAGGCCAAAAAACTGGCGGAAGAGCTGGTCGGGCGAATGACGGTGGAAGAAAAAGCCAGTCAGCTCCGCTTTGACGCGCCTGCCATCGAAAGGCTCGGAATCCCCGCCTACAACTGGTGGAACGAAGCTTTGCACGACCTTGCCCGCGGCGGCACAGCCACCAGCTTTCCCCAGGCCATCGGGATGGCCGCCATGTTTGACGATGCGCTGCTGAGGAAGATCGCCGAGGCGATTTCCTACGAGGCCAGGGCGAAGTACAACGCCCTCTCGGCGGAAGGGGATCGGGACATTTATCACGGCCTTACGGTCTGGTCGCCCAATGTGAATATCTTTCGGGATCCCCGATGGGGCCGTGGACACGAGACCTACGGAGAGGACCCCTATCTGACCGCCCGGCTGGGCACCGCGTTCGTGCGCGGGCTCCAGGGAGAGGGGGAGACCCTGCGGACTGCCGCCTGCGCCAAGCATTATGCCGTTCACAGCGGACCGGAAGCGCTGCGCCATTGCTTTAACGCTGTCGCAAGCCCCAAGGACATGGAAGAGACCTATCTCCCCGCGTTTCGCGCCCTGGTTCAGGATGCGGGCGTGGAGGCTGTGATGGGCGCCTACAATCGAACCAACGGCGAGCCCTGCTGTGCCAACGGAGAACTGATGAGCAGGCTCCGCGGCGACTGGGGTTTTCAGGGGCACTTTGTCTCCGACTGCTGGGCGATCCGGGATTTCCATGAGAATCACAAAATTACGGCCTCTCCCGTGGAGTCGGTCACAAAAGCGCTGAAGGCTGGCTGCGACCTCAACTGCGGCTGCACCTATCAGCATATCATGCGCGCCTTTGAACTGGGGTTCGTCACCGAGGAGGATATCAGCCGCTGCGCCGTCAGGCTCTTCACCACGCGCTATCTGCTTGGGCTCCTGGGAGAAGGCGGAAGCGAATATGACACGGTTCCCTATGACAGGATCGAGTGTGAAGCGCATCTTGCCCTGGCCCATCAGGCGGCGCTGCGCTCCTGCGTTTTGCTGAAGAACGACGGGCTGCTTCCGCTGGATCCGGAGAGCGGAGAAACCATCGGCGTCATCGGCCCCAATGCCAACAGCCGGTCTGCGCTGATCGGCAACTACCACGGTACGGCCTCCCGCTATATCACGGTGTTGGAGGGCATTCAGGATCTGACCGCCGGGAAATGCCGCGTGCTCTATTCCGAAGGCTGCGCCCTGAGCGCAGACCGGGTGGAGCCTCTCGCCCAGCCGGGGGATCGGCTGGCAGAGGCCGTCGCGGTGGCGAAGAACAGCGACAAGGTGATCTTGGTCCTTGGCTTGGATGAGACGCTGGAAGGCGAAGAGGGCGACACGGGAAACAACTATTTTTCCGGGGACAAGGCAGATCTGCTTTTGCCTCCGTCCCAGCGGCTCCTGCTGGAGCGCGTGCTGCAGGCAGGCAAGCCCACCGTCGTAGTGCTGATGGTCGGCAGCGCCATCGATGTGGATCTGGCGCAGCGGCATGCAAACGCCATCCTGCTGAGCTGGTATCCCGGCGCCGGGGGGGGAAAGGCGGTGGCGGAGCTGCTCTTCGGCAGAGAGGCTCCCTCCGGGAAGCTGCCGGTCACCTTCTATCGCAACGAGGCGCTCTCTGAGATGCCAGACTTTACCGACTACTCCCTGTGCAATCGTACCTATCGCTATTATCAGGGCAAGGCGCTCTACCCCTTCGGCTTCGGGCTGAGCTACGGGCGCTGCGTCCTTCGAGATCTGAAAACGGACGGCGTCTGTGCCCGTGTCTGTGTCCGGAACGACAGTGACCGCGAGCTGGAAGAAGTTATTCAGCTCTACCTGCACGACGAGAGATCTCCCTTTGCCCCGCCCAATCCCGTTTTGTGCGGTTTCCACCGCCTGAGGCTGACACCGGGGGAGGAGAGGATCGTGACCGTGGACATCGACCCGAACGCTTTTACCGTGGTCGACGATGCCGGGCGTCGTGTACCGGGCAGCGGGAGCTGGCTGCTGTATGCCGGCTTTGGCGCGCCGGATGAGCGCAGCAGAGAGCTGCGCGGAGACGATGGACTCTCCGTCCGCATTGCTTCCCCCTGAGGGGACGCCCCATTTCTTTCGGAAAGACTTTGGCAGAAAGCGGCTTCCGTCCACCTGGACAATGAGCGGCGCTGCAATCCGTCCAAATCTTTTATAGTATGTATCCCGCCAAATCTTAAAACAGGAGGATTACCATGAAAAAGATTCTTGCGCTTGTTCTTGCTCTCTGCATGATCTTTGCTTTGGCCGCCTGCGGCCAGGGCAATGACGGAAAGACCGTCATCAAGCTGTGGTGCATCGCCACGGAGAGCGACGCCAACCGTCCCGCCTACGAGAAAGCTATTGCGGAGTTCGAAGAAGCCCACCCCGACATCAAGATCGAGTGGGAGGCTTTTGAGAACGAGTCCTATAAGACCAAGATCAAGGCCGCGATGAGCGATCCCGACTCCCTGCCTGACATCTTCTTCACCTGGTCCGGCGCTTTCCTGGGCGACTTCGCCAATGCCGGCACGGTCCTCTGCCTCGACGATGCCTACAAGCCCTTCGCCGAGCAGCTGCCCGAGAAGATGCTGTCCAACTCCACCTATGACGGACATCACTACGCGGTTCCTCTGACCTACAACATCGTCACCCTGTTCGCCAACATGGATATGCTGGCCGAGGTCGGCTGGGATCATGTCCCCCAGACCTATGAGGATCTGACCGCCTGCTGTGATGCGCTTGTGGAAGCCGGCAAGATCCCCTTCGGCTGCGCCGGCAAGGAGACCTGGTGCGTGACTGAGTATCTGGAGCCCATCATGGAGAAGACCATCGGCTACGAGGCCCTCAATGACATCTTCGCCGGCCGCGCCACCTGGGACAACCAGGGTGTGAAGGACGCTGTCGACACCTTCCAGGAGATGATCAACAAGGGTTACTTCGATCCCAACGGCATGGCTCTCGGCAATGACGAGGTCAAGGCCAACTTTATCGCCGGCAAGACCGCCTTCTACCAGAACGGCTCCTGGAACTGCGGCGAGATCAACGACGCCAGCTTCAAGGCTGCTGTCGCCCTGTTCCCCGTGATGGATTCCGCCAAGGCCACCTATGGCCAGGTCATCGGCGGCCCCAGTGATTCTCTCGCTGTTTCCGCCACCACCAAGAATCCCGAACTGGCTGCCCAGTGCGCGTTCGAGCTTGGCCGCAGCATCTGCCACTATGCCTACCTGGCCGGCTCTGGTCTGCCCGCCTGGACGCCCGACTATGACACCAGCGAAGTGAAGCCTCTGGTCGCCGACGTTGCGAAGATCGTTGCCGAGTCTGACGGCATGGTCCTCTTCGGTGACACCGCCATGAGCGCCGATCCTGCCAACACCTATCTGGAGTACGTTTCCCAGGTTTACGGCTGCAAGATCGACGGCGCTGGCTTCATCGCCGGCCTGAAGAAGGATCTGGGCTGATTTCCCCGATCTCTTACCTTCAAATCTACGCTAAAAGAGGCGGCCTTGCGCTGATTGTCCAGGAATCTGCGGGGGCCGCCTCCCCCTAAGAAAAGGGTGTGAAACATGAAGAAGTTTTACAGCAACAAACGTCATATTATTGTATTTCTGCTGCCTGCGCTGTTTCTCTTCTGCGGCGTGCTGATTGCGCCGATCGGGGCGTCGGCCTATTTCAGCCTGTTTGACTGGAATGGCTTTGGAGAGAAAGCATTTATTGGCTTTAACAATTATAAAGAGCTTTTTACCAGCGATGCCATCGGCTTTATGAAGGCGCTGGGCAATTCTCTGCTTCTGGCCGCGCTGTCTGTATTCCTGCAGCTTCCGCTGGCGCTGGCTCTGGCGCTGACCCTGGGCAAAAAAATCAAGGGAGAGCGCACCTTCCTCTCGGTCTACTTTATGCCCGTTTTGATTTCCACGGTCGTGATCGGTCAGCTTTGGCTGAAGATCTACAACCCGGATTATGGTATCCTGAACGTCCTTCTGCGCAAGCTTGGACTGGAGAGCTGGACCAGGATCTGGCTCGGGGATGAAAAGGCGGCCCTTGGGGCGGTCTTTGTCCCGACTCTTTGGCAATATGTGGGATATCACATGCTGCTGCTCTACGCGGGTGTGAAGAGCGTTCCCGCGGAACTGCGCGAAGCCGCCATGCTTGATGGCGCCACGGACGGGCAGGTGAACCGCTTTATCGTTTTGCCATACATCAAACCCATTATTCGCATCAGTGTCATTTTCGCGGTTACCGGATCGCTGAAATCCTTTGACCTGATTTATGTGCTGACAAACGGCGGACCTCAGCACGCCACAGAAGTGCCGAGTACCTTGATGATAAATATGTTGTTCCTGCGCAACCGCTACGGTATGGGCAGTACGATCGCAGTGATCCTGATCCTGCTTTGCTTCGGCTTTGCCCTGCTGATCAACGCGGTTTTCAAGGGGGAGGATTGAGATGAGAAATACGAGCAAAGGCGTTCAGATCGCAACCTATATTGGTCTGATTTTCTGGCTGCTGATCAATCTCTTCCCGGTCTACTGGATGTTCACATTTTCCCTGAAGAACAATGCGGAGATTTTCGGTGACAATGTGGCCGGCTTGCCGAAGTATTGGCTTTGGTCCAACTATTCAAGCGCTTTGAGTACCGGCAAGATGGGGATCTACTTCCTCAACAGCGCCATTGTTGCCATTGCGACCATTCTGATCACCCTCGTGGCGGCATTGATGGCCACCTTCGCACTTACCCGACTGATCTGGAAACGCCGCAAAACCCTCAACAAGTTTTTTATGCTGGGCCTGACGATCCCCATCCACGCCTCGATCGTTCCGGTGTACGTTACCCTTTCGCGGCTGCATCTGCTCAACACTTACTGGGCGCTGATCATCCCGTATTCCGCCTTTTCGCTTGCCATGGCGATCCTGGTTTGCACGGGCTTTATGAACGAGATCCCAAGGGAGCTGGATGAATCCGCCTGCATCGACGGATGCAGCGTCTGGGGCGTCTTCTTTCGGATCATTGTGCCCATGATGAAGCCGGCTGTGGCCACCGTTGGGATCTACACCTTCCTGCAATGCTGGAATGAGTTGATGTTTGCCAATGTTTTTATCAGCAAGTCCGAGCTGCGGACGCTTCCCGTCGGCGTTCAGGCGCTCTCGGGACAGTATACGACCAACTGGGGGCCTATCGGTGCGGCCCTGGTCCTCGCGACCTTCCCCACGCTTTTCATCTATTTGTTCCTGAGCAAAAAGATCCAGGACAGCTTTGTGGCCGGCGCAATCAAAGGGTAAACGCAGCTTCCGGAAAAACAGAGCTGTGCGAAAGCTGGCCTGCGCGATGCAGGCTGCTGCCTGAGACTGTCACAGAACCCGGCGAAAACACAGTCAAGGCTGACCGCCGAGGGGCTTTCCTGACAAACTGAAGCAAGACCGCTGCGGAATGATTCCGCAGCGGTCTTGCTATTTTGCGTTTTTGCGGCGCAAGGCGTCACCGCCTCCGGCGGCGGCCTGCGGACGAAAAAGCAGTTGACTTTGCTCGTTTAGCGCCGTAAAATAATTGTGGAGAATTATACCTTTCGTTCATTCTTCTATTTCCTGACAGAGAGGATCGGTGCCAAATGAGCAAAGAGAAAAAAGAGAAGAAAGACGAGAAAAAGGCGGAATCCGCCCAGATCAAGGCGGAGATCAAGCAGATGCGCGAGCATCTCATGGGCCTGCAGCAGACCATCCGCGCCAAGGGCCTGCCCATCATCGTGCTGGTGGAGGGCTGGGCCGCCGCCGGCAAGGGCAGCCTCATCAACGAGCTCATCAGCGAGCTGGATCCCCGCTTCTACAACGTGGTCTCCCCGGTGCTCACCCCGGAGGCGGAGGCCCGCTATCCCTTCCTCTACCCCTACGCCAAGGCCATCCCCGAAAACGGCAAGATCATGTTCTACGACTCCGGCTGGATGGAGGACTGCGTGCGCAAGTACATGCACCGGGAGATCACAAAGGACGAGTACAAAAAGCGCGTGCGGGCCGTCAACGAGTTCGAGCGGCAGCTCCGGGACGGGGGCTATCTGCTGCTCAAGCTCTTCGTGGACATCGACTGCGAGGAGCAGCGCAGGCGCATGCGCGGCCTGCGGGAGAATTTTGAGACCGAGTGGCGCGTGACGCCGGAGGATCTGTGGCAGCAGCGGGAGTACGGGAACTTCCGGGACTGCTACGAGGCCTTCATGGAGAAGACCGGCAAGCTCCTGCCCTGGCACGTGCTGGACGGCAGCAAAAAGAGCCTGGCCGCCCGGGACGCCCTGCGCCTGCTGACCGAGCAGGTGGACAAGGCCCTGGAGCGGGGCCGCTACGTGGGCAAGCCCTTTGAGGAGGACTTCCCCCTGCTGAAGATGCCGAAGCTCGCCTCTGTGGATCTCTCGCCGGCCCTCACCGACGAGGAGTACAAGGCGGAGCTCAAAAAGCTGCAGAAGCGCCTGGGCGAGCTGCACAACGTGATCTACCGCAAGAAGATCCCCGTGATCCTCTGCTACGAGGGCTGGGACGCCGCCGGCAAGGGCGGCAACATCCGCCGCATCGCCCGGCCCCTGGATCCCCGGGGCTTCGACGTGATGCCCATCGCCTCGCCCGAGCCCCACGAGCTGGCCCGCCAGTACCTCTGGCGCTTCTGGACCAGGCTCCCCCGCAGCGGCCACATCTGCATCTTCGACCGCACCTGGTACGGCCGGGTGATGGTGGAGCGGCTGGAGGGCTTCTGCACCGAGGACGACTGGAAGCGGGCCTTCAACGAGATCAACGAGTTCGAGCGGCAGCTCACCGACTGGGGCGCCGTGGTGCCGAAGTTCTGGCTCCACATCGACCAGGACACCCAG
>JAEEGH010006670.1_pt1 | contig 28130 bp, 21 predicted proteins | sample 9134181 | NCBI WGS metagenome assembly JAEEGH01 (sample SAMN16246544, study PRJNA631951) | gut metagenome | biome: gut microbiome; feature: rumen; material: DP-attached | host: Bos | place: Iran: Karaj | collected 2018-10 | reverse complement strand
GGCTGCCATGCGGGCTGCCTCCCAGGCATCATCGTCGGTGAGCAGCGGATTGTGGAAGATGATGTTGTCGCGGACGGTGCCCTTCACGAGCTGTCCGTCCTGCATGCAGGTGCCGATGCAGTAGTGCCGCAGGCTGCGCAGGTTGATGCCGCTGATGTCGTACTGGTCGTAGAAGACGGAGCCCGAGAGCGGTTTCTCCAGTCCCATCATCAGTCGCATCAGTGTGCTCTTACCGCAGCCCGACGCGCCGACCAGTGCCACGTAGTCGCCGCTGTTGATGGTCAGGTTGAGGCCGTCGAAGAGCATGGGCATGTCGTCGGCATAGCGGAACTTCAGCCCCCTTATGCTCATCTGGCCGGTGATGGTCTTTACCACATTGGTGCCTTGCCTGATTTCCGGCTCGGCCTCGATGATGGGTCGGCAGAGCTGGAGTTCCGGCAGCAGGCGCGAGATTACCTTAATGATACTCTGCAACTGAAGTACGGCTCCGCAGACGATGCCCAGCACGGCGCAATAGGCGATATAGTCGGAGAGCGACAGCCCATAGTGCCAGGCCGCCCACATCGTCACAATCATGGGTAGGAGCTTCAGGCAATAGCTGATGCTGTTCACGTAGAAGCTGACCAGCGGCTGGCGGCTGCTGTACATCTCAGAAGGTGCATACGCCTTTGCCCACTGGTGGAAGGCACGGAACTCTGCTCCGCAGGTCTTGATTTTCTGTATGCCTGAGAACAGGGCGAACAGTGTTCCCACGAGGTGCGAGCCAGGGTCGTTGACGCTCAGCTGCACTTTCCGTGTATAAAAGAATACCAGTACGATGAAGAACAGCTGTATGGCTATGACGATGATACCGGTATAGAGCAGAGGGCCTCCGTAGAGGAAGAACTGCACGAACATGATGCCCGCGAACAGGAATGTCAGGATTGTCGATAGGAAGCTGGCCGTAAGGTTGGAACTGACACGCGACAGAGATAGCAGGCGGTTGGAGAGGTCGCCCGGCGCATACCGCTTGGCAAAGGTGACAGGTAGAAGCAGTAAGTGCGACATCAAGCCTGTCTGCAGCGCATACTCCACCTTGTCCTTGATACGTATCACCACCAGTTCGCGCACCACCTGCACCATCGCCAGTCCGATACTGGCACTGGCGAGTAGCACTGCAATGGGCACAATCTGGCTAGCATCGCCTGAGGGGATGACCTCCGAGAAGACGAGCTTGCACACGTATGGGGTAAACATCGTCAGTAGTGTTACCCCTACGCAGGCCATCAGGCTGTAGAGCCAGTCGTAGATACATAGGCCCTCCATGGCATAGCGCATGATTGTCTTGACGGTCAGCTTCTTCTCTGGAAACGGGAAGCAGGCTATCACCGCTTCCGACTTCAGCAGGTCGCCACTCTGGCTTGCCGCCATCACTTTGCCCGTCTTTGGGTGAATGAAAGTATAGTCCGTAAAGCCAGGGGAGAGGACGATGGGTGTGTTGTCATCGGCCATGAACCCCATCATATAGCCCGTGCAGTGGGTCCACCAGCGGTCGCTGAGCGTGATGGGGCGGAAGAAGATGTTATGGCGCTCCAGCAGCGTCTCTATCTGTTCTATGTCTTTCGGCAGTTCCTCGGCCGACTCCATCTGCTTCCACAGTTTCCTGTCTATCATGGAGCGCAAGATGGTTTCTGCCTGGCTGATGGCCTTGCGGTCGCCATCCATGCGCTGGGCTAACTGCTGTAGGAATATATCCGTTCTCATGGTGTCAGGCATATTTTAAAAGGTTGCTGTACAGGCCGTCCATCTGGCTCAGCGTCTCGTGGTTGCCGTGCTGGGTGATGCGGCCGTGCTCAATGACGTAGATATGGTCGCACTGGGCGATGGTCTCCAGCCGGTGGGCAATCATGATGAGCGAGATGCCCATGTCGTAGAGGTGCTCCATCACCTTGGCCTCCGTCTTGGGGTCGAGTGCCGAGGTGCCCTCGTCCATCAGCACGATGGTGGGCTCCTTGGCCAGGGCGGTAGCTATCTCGATGCGCTGCCGCTGCCCGCCGCTGAAGTTCTTGCCGCGCTCGGCGACGGTGCCCTGATAGGCTCCCGGGCGCTCCATGATTTCCTCGTGTATCTGTGCGTCGTTGCAGGCCAGCACCATGGCGAAGTCCTCTATCGACTCGTCCCACATCTTGACGTTGTCGGCAATCGTACCCTCGAAGAGCGTCACGTCCTGGTTGATTACCGAGACGGAGTTGACGAAGGTCATGCGGTCGATGGCCTTGCGGGGTTTGCCGTCGAAGAGCACCTCGCCCTCCCAGGGCTCATAGAGTCCCGACACGAGACTCAGCACGGTGCTCTTGCCACAGCCAGAGGGGCCTACGAGGGCGATGCGCTCGCCCGCCTTGATCATCAGCGAGAAGTGGCTGATGATAGGGGGCAGGCTGTGGTCGTAGCCGAAGGTGACGTCGCGCAGCTCTATCTCGCCCGTTAGCTTGGCCACGTCGGGCAGGTCGTCGCCCGCAGGCAGACGCAGGTCTGGACTCTCCTGTCCGCAGTCGGCCACCTCCTTGATGCGCTGGATCGACGAACTGAGCCGGAAAAAGGTCTGTATGCTGGATATGGTTCTATTGATGGGATAGATGGTCTCGTTAATAAATCCCTGCGAGGCCAGCAGCATGCCGGGTGTCAGTTCGCCCTGCAGGATCAGCCACGTGCCCAGACATATTATAACACCGTTGGTCAGTTGCAAGACAATCTCTGGCACGGCACTGATATATATAGAGGTACTGACGGTGGTCACGCGGGCATTCAAGGCCTGTGCGAAGGCCTTTTCCCACTGTGCGAAGAAATAGCGCTCGTCGCCAAGCGACTTGATGGTCTCCAGATTGCTCATGCCTGTCATCGTGACGTTCTGCAGTCGTGCGTCGGTCACTTCCTGTTTCATGGCAATTTTTTTCTGGATAGTAGTTGTGGTACGCATCACGAATACGAGCAACAGGATGGAGAATATCTCCAGCAGCCCAAGTTTCCAGTTGAAGAGCATGACAAAGTAGCAACTGATGATTGGCAAAATGGCTATACTCAAGATCGGCAGAGAGTAGTCCATCAGTTTGCTGGTTTTTGAGATGGTGGTATAGCGGGCCACCAGTTCGCCTGGCGTAAACTGGGTGAGGCGGGTCATCGGCAACCTGAATACCGTCCACAGGTAATTGGCCGAAGTGGTGATGTTGATCTTGGCCTGGCTCTTGCGGCGTAATACAGAGAACGATATCCACATCAGGAGTTCAAAGACGAAGAGCAGGATGTAAAGTGTCAGCAATGGCGTAAACCACTCAGGATTCTTCTGCGTGATGATATTGTCGGTATATACCTGCTGGAACAGTGGCGGGAACAGGCAGATGACGGAGTCGATGGCAATGAGCACCGTGCCGTTGAGGGCAAACAACATGTTGCCCTTCAGGAAGTATTTGAAAGCCGACATCATCGTCAGCCCTGCTTTCTTGTCTTTTGGCTTTCCCATCGTCATTCAAACTTCATCTGGAGGTTGCGCAACCGCGTCCTGGATGTCTCGAACAGATACTGGAACATGCTTCGGCGGCGCGTCTCGGTAAGGACAGAGCAGTAGGTGCCGACATGCATGTCAACATCGTCAGGCTGGCCGAACGACCAGTCGTAGAGCGTCGGGTCGGCAGGGTCACGCTGCAGGTCGATGAGCACTTCATAGACCACCTTCTGCCCGTCGCCCGTGAGGCGCTTGGCCAAGACGTCGGACTTCAGCGCCTGGCGCACGTCGGCAGCGTCGGCAGGGTAGCGTACCACCTGAGTGATGCGCCCGCGCACATAGCCTATCTCGTCGCGCTTTTCGTCGGCAGGCCATACTTGGGCCTCCATGCCTATCTGCAGATGGCGCTGGGCCTCGTTGTCGGCATAGGCTATAAGGCGTGTATGCTGCGTCTGCTGGCTGACGGCATTACCGTCAACCACGCTGACGATTGGGTCGAATGCCTCAAAAAGCTCATTGTCGTCCTTCGTGCTGATGACCAGGCCGCTGACCGTGCTGGTCAGGTAACTGTGGCTCTCGCCAACGCTTACCATGGCTACAACCTGGCCCACGCATACGCTGTCGCCATTATGTACCAGCATGGTGCGCACAATGCCCTTGTTGGGCAGTGTCAGGTCGGTGGTGCCTTGCTCGGGGAACACCACGCCAGAATAGTAAGCCTTGTCACTCACGGTGCCTAACACACCCCATACGATGAATGCTGCCATGAGCAGTCCTATAGCCGTGGTCAACAGATAGGTGGGGACATAAGTCACCTGCAGATGGTCGGCTATCTGCTCGGGCGACTGTGGTACTTTCTCGGAATCTTCTTTCATAAAATATGCTGAGCCTTAATGATTTGTATAAAGTGTGGATACATTCTTTTTCATCTTAGTCACGATTTCGACGACAAAGATACGAAAAAAAACATAAAGACGATGGATTCTGCCGAAAAATGTGTATGATTCCGGCCTTCTGTCACTTCTGATAAGAGATCGTCTGGTGACGCTGATAATCGTAAAGCGTCAAGCGACGCAGGTGGTAGTAAGCGAGCCAGTAGTTCTTCAGCGAGTTGATCTGGTTCTGACGGGCCGTCTGCCAGTGGCTCTGCGCCACCGAGAGACTGTAAGCATCAGCCTGAGCCCTGATAAACCGCTGTAGCGTCTGGGCGTAGGCATCCTCAGCGATGGTGAGTGCCTTGCTGGCCGTCTCAACGATAGCCTGACGCTCATTGAACTCGTTGACGGTCATCGTTACATCAAGCTCGGTATCACGGGCCACTTCCTGTTCTGTACGCTCTGCCGCATCCACCGTGCTACGGGCGGCGAGGTAGGTGTTTTTCCGTTTGCCCCAGTCCAAGATGGGGATCGTGAGTTTCACGGTAGCCATATCCTGAGTGAGCGGATTACGATAGGCATCCGCAAAGCGTTCAGCCACTTGGTTCAGACCGATGCTTGCATCGAGACTCACGCTGAAGTTCTTCTCCACCTTCGTACGCTCTGCCTCCCGACGGGCCTCGATGGTCGCCTGACGGGTTTCCAGATACTTAGGATTATTCTCACGGGCGAAGGTAAGGGCTTCGTCAGCCTCGATATGCAACGTGCCCACCACAGAGGGGATGACAAGTTCGATCTCCGTACGCCGATCCATCCCAAGATAAGTCGCAAGATCCTGTACGGCCCGCTTGCGGGCGATGCGGGCATTGGCGAGTGCCGTGGTGGCGTTGGTCTTTTCGAGTTCCAGGATGCTCAGCTCAGCCTTGGAGATACTTGAAATCTTATAGCGGCGCTGGGCGATGGCATAGATGGTGTCGCTTGATGCGAGCGACTCCATCGCCATCTGCACCATATCCTGTGCCAAGGCGAGGGCGAAGAATTTCTCTACGGCCTTCTCGCTGGTGCTCTCGATGCCATACAGCAGTTCCTTCTCTGCGCGCGCCATTTTCAGCGGTTCTATCCGTCGAGCCCACTTCAAGGGGTTATAGAACAGCAGATCCTGCTTATAACCGACGGAGATAGGGATGGTCATGAACTGATTCTGGTTCTGGTCGCCAAACGTACGCGTAAAGCCCAGTTGCGTGGTGCCATAGAACTGTCCGCCCCAGGGTTCCATCGTCTGGGTGGCATTGATACCGGCCTGCGAATATAACAACCGCTGTTGGCGATACTCATCGATATCCTCATAAGAGATATAGCGCTGGGTCATGTAGCGCTCATACTTCACAGGGGTCGATTCGAGTAAGAGCTGCGGCTTGCGAGAGGCCATCCATGAGAGATAGCGATGCTGTGAGGCATAAAAAACATTCTGGTATTTCTGTACGGAGAGTGAGCTGTCGGTGGCGAGCCTCACCGTCCGGTCGAGGTCGAGCACCACCTTCTGCTGGGCAGAAGCAGTGAGAAGTGAGAGGTGACATACAAGAAATATCAGCAGACTCTTTTTCATAAGCTTCATTTTTCAGACTTCAAGACGACTTCTACGTTCATGCCATCGAAGAGTTCGGCGGTCTTGGCCAGTCGGGCACGGAGGGTGACGGCACCCTGCTGATCGACGATGGGATTGATCTCGCTGACGGTGGCCTCATATTGTTGCGACTTGTCGGCTACGGGAATGATGTGAACCCTTGTGCCAACCTTATATTTCTGGAGGTCGGCCTCCATCACTCGGAACTCCACCAGCATGTCGCCCGTGGCAATCACACGGCAGACGGTCTTACCTGCCACAGCGAGCTGGTGGGCCTGTACCGACAGGTTTGCCACCACCCCGTCGAAGGGAGCTGTCAGTACCCCACTCTGCAAGTCATGACGGGCTGCCTCTAACTGGGTCTTGGCGGTGGCCAGCTGACTCTTCGACAAGGTATAACCCGACTTCAAATCTGAGTTGCGAGTCACGTTCGATGGAATCTGAGCGGCCTTATCGGGATCGTAGCCATGGGCGATGATCACATCCTGCATCTGCAGGTGAGCCTGTTCGATCCGGAGCTGCGCCTGTTCTACGGCCCGCTCCTTCTGGGTCATCTCATTACGGAGCTTAAACTGGTCGAGCGTAGCCAATACCTGTCCCTTACGAACTTTCTGACCGTTCCTGACGAGCACCTGTTCGATGGGCAGTGCCGTCTCAAATGCCAGGTCGGCATAACGCTCTGCCACCACCTTACCCACGGTCTGCACCACCCCAGGCTCTGGCAGCGGCAACGCCAGCTTCTCCACCGGAACGGTCGCAGTGGTATCTGCTTCTGGGTCCACCTGTCCCGTCTGTCCGCTGCCACAGGCCGTCAGCATTGCAACAGCAGCTATGATCATGATCATCTTTCTCATATCTTGCATTATTTCATTTTTACAACTGTCTCTGTGCCATCTCGAAGAATAGTTCTTTTTTCTCCATCAGTTCCTCAAACGTACCCTCCTCAGCTATCTTGCCTTTGTCGAGGACAATGATTCGGTCGCAGTGGCGGATGGTCGATAACCGGTGGGCTATCACCACGCGGGTACAATTCAGCTGGTCGAGGTTGTCGCTGACGGCCTTCTGCGAGATATTGTCGAGTGCCGATGTCGCCTCGTCGAAAAAGATGATGTTAGGCTTCGAGATGAGGGCACGAGCGATGAGGATGCGCTGCTTCTGTCCGCCACTGAAGCCACCGCCACCTTCTGTGACGATGGTGTGAAGCCCCATCGGCATCTTTCTGACATCTTCTTCAAGACAAGCCATGCGCAGGGCCTCCCACGCATCGTCATGGGTGGCCCACGGAGCGGTGATGGTGATGTTGTGGAACAGGTCGCCCGTAAACAAGCTGCCGCTCTGCAGACAACAGCCGATCTTCCTGCGCAGCGAAGCCTTATCCACCTTCGCCAAGTCATAGTTGTCGTAGGAGATACCACCAGTCAGCGGTTGTTCGAATCCAAGCATCAGGCGCATCAACGTTGATTTGCCGCAGCCCGACTTACCCACAATGCCCACATATTCGCCCGGCTTAATCTTCAGCGACAGGTCGTCGATAACCATTGGCCCGTCTTCCTGATAGCGGAACGACACACCACTCAGTTCGATACTTCCAAAGAGTGCATTAACCTGCGGTGCTTTCTCTTCCATTTCAGGTACGGCTTCCAAGATAGGCCTTACGCTCTCCAACAGCGGTTTAATCTGTGCCAGACTCGGTACCACAGTGTTCAGCTGGGTTATCGAGGCGGTTATCATGCCAAAAGCAGAACTGAAGGCAATATAGTCGGAAGAGGAAACCCCGTTCGACAATGTGCTCCAGAAGAGGAGCATCGTGCCGCCAAGCCCCAGTAAGGCAGTGAGTGCAGGACAAAGCAGACGGGCGAAATCTGGATTATAGACCAGATAGGTAGCTTTGCTATAGTTGTCGAGCCAACGGATAAATGCACGGTTCTCACTACCAGTAAGTTTCAGTTTGTGGATACCCGCAAAGAGATTGTATTCCAGACCGCTCAGCTTCGCCATTTCCTCAGTATATTTCTTCTGAACCCCGACAATGCGAAGATAGTACAAAAAGATGACGAGCACCTGCAGGGCAATGATACCGAGCGCAGGCCAGAGCAATGCACCACCATAAATATAGACCTGCACCAGATAGATGATACTGAGCACGGCTGAGAGCAACGCTCCGACGATGCTCTCATTGCAGAGCGAGGCCACTGTCGTTATATTCTGTATCTTTGCCGTCAGTTCACCACTGGAATGATGGCTGAAGAAAGTGGGGCTCAAGAGGAACGTGCGGGCCACAACGGCATTCTGCACGTGCAGCTCTATGATGTGCTGCAAACGGATGATATAGAGATTTCTTGTCAGCGTAAGCAATAGAGAGCCTATGGTAATACCGATAAGAAGCCCGGTAATAGGCAACAGATCGGAGGAGTCGCCGGTAGGGATCACCGTGTCGAAGATCAGTTTGTTGGCCATCGGGGTAAACATGCCAAGCAGCACCACTACAAGGGCACACACCGTAAGCAGCACGGCATTAGGCCCTGACACCACACTCCACGTGAACCTGACAAGGTCCTTCATCTTCAGCGCTCTTAGCGGCAAGGCTTTGGTGAAAGTGATGGCCGTCGGTTCCAGCTCTTCAGTCATCTCGCGTTTACCCACCTGCCTGACTATACCGTCCTCTTTGCGGTATTGGTAGCCCAGCCCGGTCTTCGTCGGGGTCAGCGCCACCAGTCTTCCGTCCTTGGTATAGCCCAACAGTGGCCCGACACACTCACGCCACCATTCTCCAGTCAGATGAATATCGCGCATCATGATACCACGCGGACGAAGGATGCCTGTCAGTTGTTCCTCAACCGATAACACATCATCATAATCCAGCTGGTAGTCTGTGATGCCGAGTGCCTCAAGCACCTGTCGCAACGCACTTTGGTCGTTCTGAGGCACCACGCGCCTGCCTCCCTGAAGTCCCAGACGCTGATGGGTCTTCTCGTTCACCTCGGCCATTGCTGCTTGCTCAGCTGCCCTGCGCTTATTAATCTGATTAATATAGATTTCCATGGTTATTCGCTCTTCATCAGTTTCTGATAGAATCCTTCCTGCGCAATGAGTTCCTCATGTCGTCCGCGTTGTAGGATCTTACCCTGGTCCATGACGATAATCTCGTCGCAGTCACGGATGGTACTCAGTCGGTGTGCCACGATAATCTGCGTCGGTCCCATGCTCCTGATGCGCTTCATGACCTCATCCTCGGTCTTCGGGTCTAAGGCACTCGTAGCCTCATCCATGATGAGCACCATCGGCTCTCTGGCCAGTGCAGTAGCTATTTCAAAGCGCTGTCGCTGACCGCCGCTGAAATTCTGTCCACCCTTGACAATCTTCGTATCAAAGCCTTCTGGACGACTCACGATGTCAGCACGTATCTCTGCATCGTTGCAGGCCATCATCAGCGTGAAATCCTCGATGCTGGGGTCCCACATGCGGATATTCTGTGCGATGGTGTCATCAAAGAGCACCACGTTCTGGTCAATCACCGCCACAGAGTTCGTCAGCTCTTCATTGGGGATGCTCTCGATGGGTCTGCCGTCAAAAAGGATTTCCCCACTCCACGGCTTATAGAGACCGCTGATCAGTTTTGCCAGTGTCGATTTACCACAGCCGCTCGGACCTACCAGAGCCACAGAATGACCAGGCTCGACCCGGAGGTTGAAGTCCTCAATGAGCGGAGGCTGTATAGGTGAGTAACCGAAGGTGACATGCTTCATTTCCAAAAGGCCGCCAAGTTTCCCTTGAAGGATCTCCTTTTCCGAGTCCCGATGGTCTTCGGGATATTTCATCACATCTTCCACACGCTCCATCTGACTTCGCATCTCCACAATTTTCTGAGAGCCGTTCACCAGCTCGTTCACAGGTGCCAGAAACGACCCCATGAAGCCCTGGAAGGCCATGAGCATACCCACAGTCAGATCGCCCTGAAGAATGAGGTAGGCACCTAACACGAGTACGGCCACAGAGCAAAGTGCGTTGGCCATCACAGGCAACAAAGCCATCTGCGCTTGTTGCTTGTCGGCGTTGGCGTTCACGTTGAACTTATGTGCCCACAGTCCGCTCCAGTATTTGAAGAAGCCCGTCTCAGCACCTGCCGCCTTAATGCTCTCCATGTTGTCGATGCATGAGATAGTGGCAGAGAAGTACTGGCCCTCACTTTGTTCCATGGAACGGATGAGGTTAATACGCAAATTGGCGAAATAATGAACGATAGCCAGGTTGACACCCGCAGCCACGAATCCTATGATTGTCAGCCAGAAGGAATACGAGAACATCAGAAACAGGTAGAGCACTAACAGACCGATATTGATGACCTGCGGAGCCAGAACTTCTATCAAGGAGTTGGTAATCTCCTGGTTCAGATGCATACGCTGCTGCAAATCGCCCACATGGCGCATGGCGAAATACGACATGGGCAGGCGCAGCAAGTGGCGCAGATAGTCCTTGTTGCTTTTTAATGCCAGCGCACCTGCCACACGCTTGGTATAGCGACTTTGCAGCAGTACCACGAAGAACTGGAAGACGGCCAGTGCGCCCATGCCTATGAAGAACCACTTAACCCAATCGGCATTCTTGCCCGACAGAATCTCGTCGAGGAAGATGCGGGTGAACAGCGGCGACAGTAGTGCCACGAAGGCACCCATCAGCGCAAAGGAGAAGGTGAGCCAGAAAGCCTCACTCACACCGTTGAGATTCTTCTTCATATAAGAAAGGATGCTGGTCTGCTGTCCGCCCTTCTCAAACTTCTCCGTCGGCTCAAAGGTCAGGCACACGCCTGTGTAGTGCTTGCGGAACTCCTCCATCGGCCATTTCACGGGTCCTATACCAGGATCGTTGATGCAGGCGCGCCCCTTACGGTCGAAGCCCCGGAACACGACGAAGTGCTCGAAGTTCCAGTGGATGATGGCAGGCTGCTTGCCTTCCAGCGCCTCGGGCGACATACGGAAGCCCTTGGCATCAAGACCGTAGTTACGGGCAGCCTGCAGAATCATCTTCGCCGATGAGCCGTCGCGCGACACACCACAGGCTGCACGTACCTCTTCCAGTGGCAACCACTTGCCGTAATGCGCTAAGATCATCGTCAACGATGCAGCACCGCACTCCACGACCTCCATCTGCATCACCTGCGGCACCTTAGCCAATTTACTCTTGCCCATATTAATTGCCTGCTATCGTTTGGATGGAATTGTCCAGTGTGCCGACAAGGACTCGCCAGACGGGCTTCTTCCGTGTGATAATCTGGATGTTGCATAAGGCACCGTTGCCCACCTTCACATGGCGGCTCTTCTCACGACTCCATACCAGATTACCGTTCTGTTCGTCAAACGTTACGCGCACCTCGTACATCGCCTGTCCGTCCTTGATGAATGCTGCCAGCGGGTCGAGTTTCACACGGCTCACAATCTCCTGTCGCGTGGTCGGGTACTGTTCGATGCCAACCACCTGTCCGTAGGCATATCCCCAGTTCTCGCGCTCCAAATTGGCGGGCGTGGCCTGCACCTGCTGACCGATCTTCAGTTTGCGCAAATCGTTGTAGGTCACATAGCAGAGCATCTCGCGGCCTGCCATCTGCTGCGTCTGCGGTAGCAGCCACGCCACGGGTTCGCCTGCCTTGAACTGTGCGCCAAGGGGCAGCGTCTGTATCAACACGCCGTCGCGCGGCACCCTGACAGCTGTCGTCGAGAGGGCATTGCGAATCTCCATCACTGCCACACCATTGGCAACGGTGGCACCGTGACTCACCAGCAAACGGCTAACGGCTCCATCATAGGGCAAACTAATAGGCGTGGCCTCTCCAAAAGGAAATACCACGCCCTGCGCCGTTACTTTATAGTTGATGGTTCCGAAGATGCACCAATAGATGACCACCACCATCATCGCCACCATGGCGGCAATCACAATCCGAATCCTCGGAGATGCCACTCGCGCCATCTCCTTGGCTTCGCTATGGTCGTCGAGTGCCTCCAGTGCCTCCTTATTGAATATCTCTGCCATAATCTTAATTTTCACTCCTTTGCTCGTTAATACGCAGCCAGTTCTGCATAGAAACGGCTCACTTCTTTCTGCATGCCCTCTGGCGAGGCGCCGTGATCACAGGAGACCCCTACGCTTAGCATCTTCTATACTCTTTTCTTAACATCCATTCCGCACGTAGCTCTCCCTACCTAGGCCAACCGGTGAAGGGTTACTAGACAAGCCTCCCGTGGCCTGCTCAAGTTCCTCCTCATTGAGTTCCTGCGCCATCACAACTTGGTTATTATCGCCTAAGCCGGTGATGGAAACCTTCTTCACATTATCATCGAGCTCAATTGTGAGCACGCGCTTCTCTTTCTTCTCTTCCATAATCTTATAGTTTAAAAGTGAATAATTATTGTATAGTTTATGATCACGGGGTCTGACCCCAGTGATCAATAGTAGGATCAACTCTTAGATTAAATGAAAGCAGGGTTTAACTGTTTTATATCTCAACAAATGGGTCTGTTGGAAAGATGTAATATGGCTTGGGAGGATGATATTGACCCGAACCACCTGCGGCATTGTCGAGGTCGGCTTCGTCGAGTGGCCATGCGCCGGCCTCCTGCAGTTCCTTTACTATTGCATTCATCTCCTCAGAAAGCTGCTTCAACCGCTGCTTCTTCTGCTCAATCTGTTCTGCTGTCATTGTTGCCATAATGAATATTATTAAATGTTTGTTACATTGTTTTCCAGCTTTATTCAAGCAGTCATCCCTTTACAAATGGGTCTGTTGGAAAGATGTGATATGGCTTGGGAGTTTGATATTGACCCGAACCACCTGCGGCATTGTCGAGGTCGGCTTCGTCGAGTGGCCATGCACCAGCCTCCTGCAGTTCCTCTACTATTGCATTCATCTCCTCAGAGAGTTGCTTCAACTGCTGCTTCTTCTGTTCAATCTGTTCGTTTGTCAGTGTTGCCATAATCTTAAAGTTTTATAATTGAATAATTATTATTTAGTTTATATTCCGGTGGCAAATATACAAAAATAATTGGAAATAAAAAAGAAAAAACCATGTTTTTTAGGCTTTTCATTTAATATAGAAACCCCAAGGGAAAGATATTTATGATGGAGAATTCTCAAGGAGAGCACCCATCTTCAGGAAGGCTGCCCAGCATTTTGAGTCAATGTTTAGCTTTCTCATCAAATTGAAGTATCTGGTTTATTTCAGTGTTTTGATGAGGAACTGGGCGACAAGGTCGGTAGAACGGTAGATGTTCTGTGAGAAGCCGTGATCGAAATATTCCTGCATGTAATACTCACTGCCTGGCCAGATCTGATGGAAGCGCTCACCGTAGGTATAAGGCACCACACGGTCGCCATTGCCGTGAACGATGATGGCAGGACCCTGATACTTCGCAGCAGTCTCGTAGATCGGCAACGTAAAGGCGGTACGGATATAGTTACCACCGAGTTTCAGACCGCCGAAGAGCTCGATATACTCACCCGGATCGAAGGGGTCGTACATCTTTCCCATCGTGTTACCCTTGATGGCATCCTCACGCAGTACGGCAGCAGGCGCCATCAGTGCCACAGCCTTAAAGGCAGGCTTACCAAGTGCCTCACTCAGTTCACCGGCAGTCATCGAAGCGACCACACCACCCTGGGAATGACCAGCGATAGCCAGACCGTTCACGTAAGGCAGACTGCTGACATATTCCACCACTTTCTTGGCATCCTCGATCTCATTGGGCACCGTCATATCCTTAAACTCACCCTCGCTCTGTCCGTGGCCGTTAAAGTCGAAACGGATGCTGGCGATACCGTGTGCCTGCAGCGTGTCGCAGATCAGCTCAAACATCGGACCGTCCTTCGTTCCACTAAAACCATGACAGAAGATCACCATCGGGCACTGCTCACCCTCCTTCAGCTCAGGCTTCTGGATGAGCGCTGCCAGTTTACCATGATCGCCGTCGATGCTCACGCGCTCACCCTTCTGGGCAGGCACATAGGCACCGGTGGTCAACTCCTTCAGATACTTATCTACCTTATAAGTCAGGACGGTAGAGAGCTTAATATTACCATCGGGGCCTACCACCACCATCGAGGGAATCCACTTCACGCCATACGCCTTGGCGATGTCGGTCTCCTTAAACTTCTTCAGCTCGCTCACCTGCGTATAGGTGATATCGAACTGCTCCACAGCCTTCTTCCATGCCTCCACGTCTGTGTCCATCGACACACCGACGAACTCGATGCCATGCTGCTGGTAAGCCTGTTGCATGCGCACCACCTCGGGGGCATCTTTACGACAGTCGGGGCACCACGATGCCCAGAAGTCGAGCACCACCGTCTTACCCTTCGCAAACTTAGAGAACTGGAACTTCTTGCCATCGAGTGTCTGCATCTTGAAGTCGGGTGCCACACTGCCGGGCTGGATCAGTTCCGTTGCATACTTCGTGTCCATGTCCCTCTGAGGACCGAACTGCGCCTTTACTTCTGCCGTTGCTTCCACCAGAAGCAGAGCGGCTAAAACAACTGATAATCTCATGATATCGATAAAAATTTCTGCAAATGTACAAAATAATTGGTAATTATCAATGGTGTATTGTGAAATATTTCTTATCTTTGCAGAAAAATATAAAACTATAAATCATATGTTAGACAAGGAGAGGGGGCTTTACATCGCCCATTGCGCCAATGGTGCGCTCAGTATTACAGGTAAGATGGCCAACCGCCACGGACTGATTGCAGGTGCCACAGGTACTGGTAAGACCGTCACGTTGCAGGTGATGGCCGAAACGTTCTGTCAGGCAGGTGTCCCCTGTTTCATGGCCGACATGAAGGGTGACCTTTCGGGTATCTCACAGGTAGGTAAGATGAGCGGCTTCATCGAGAAGCGACTGCCGGAGTTCGGCATCGAGAATCCTGAGTTCCAGAGTTGTCCTGTGCGCTTCTTCGACGTGTTCGGCGAACAGGGCCATCCCATGCGTGCCACCATCTCACAGATGGGACCGCAGCTGCTGAGCCGTCTGATGCAGCTGAACGAGACACAGGACGGTGTGCTGAACATCGTGTTCCGCATCGCTGACGAGCGTGGCCTGTTGCTCGACGATCTGAAGGATCTCAGGTCTATGCTTGACTGGGTGTCACAGCATGCGAAAGAATACAGGACCAAGTATGGCACCGTGACCAGCATGTCGATTGGTTCCATCCAGCGTGCTCTTTTACAATTGGAGAACCAGGGAGCGGAGAAGTTTTTCGGCTTACCCTCATTTGATATCTATGACCTGTTGCAGACTGACGCTTCTGGTAAAGGCATCATGAATGTCTTGGCAGCAGACAAACTGATGTTACAGCCCAAGCTCTACTCCACCTTCCTACTGTGGCTCTTGAGCGAGCTCTACTCCACCCTGCCCGAGGTAGGCGACCTGCCACTGCCGAAACTGGTGTTCTTCTTCGACGAGGCCCACATGTTGTTTACAGATACTTCAAAGGCATTACTCGACAAGATTGAGCAGGTGATCCGTCTGATCCGCTCGAAGGGCGTGGGTATCTACTTCATCACGCAGAGTCCTACCGATATTCCTGAGACCATCCTGGGTCAGCTCGGCAACCGTGTGCAGCATGCCCTGCGCGCCTATACGCCGAAGGATCAGAAGGCCGTCAAGACCGCTGCCGACACCTTCCGTGCCAACCCGGCCTTCAAGACCGACGAGGCCATCATGAACCTAGAGACGGGTGAGGCGCTTGTCTCGTTCCTCGATGAGAAGGGTGCCCCAAGCATTGTGGAACGGGCCAAGATTCTGTTCCCCCTGTCGCAGATCGGTGCCATTACAGACGGGCAGCGTCTCGACATCATCAAACAGAGCCGCATCTACGGTAAGTATGACGAGACCAAGGAGCGCGAAAGTGCCTTTGAGGTGCTGATTGCAGAGGCAGATCGTCAATTGGCTGAGCAGGAGCAGCAGGAGACAGAGATTGATATCCCGAAGCCTACAGCAGAAGCCAAGGCAGAGAAGAAAAAACCTGGTCTCTTGGGAAAAGTCGGCAAGGCCATCCTGACCGCCATCACTTCTACCCTCGCCGCCATCCTCGGCACGTATGTCAGTGACAAGGTGACGGGTAAGAAGACGAAGTCAAGGACCTCCGCCACAGGTCGAGTAGTCAAGAATGCCACCAGTGCCGCCACGCGTTCAGTTACCAGAGAACTCACCCGCGACATCCTTGGCAATCTTATCAAATAGTTCTTAGCAACGGACTACAGGACTTAAGGACTTTATGATGAAGGTATTGGTAAGTGAGGATATCTGGGAGTTTGATCTTGAGGCAGCGCTGAAGGAGATCTCGGCGCAGCGCAGGGAACAGGCGCTCAAGTTCAAGTTTGAACAAGGGCAACGGCTCTGCGTGCTGGCCTATCAACTGCTGAAGGAAGGGTTGCGACAAGAATACGGCATCACAGAGAATCCAATCTTCGAATACAATGAGCATGGCAAGCCTCTGATAATAGGGCATCCAGAGATATTCTTTAACTTGAGCCATTGCAAGGAGGCAGCTATCTGTGTGGTGAGCGACCAACCTGTGGGTATCGACGTGGAGAGTATCCGCGAGTATAAGGAATCGTTGGTGAACTATACGATGAACGACGAAGAGATCGCCCAAATCAAGTCGGCAGAGAACCCTGCAGCAACGTTTATTCGTCTATGGACGATGAAAGAGGCCACCACAAAACTGATCGGTACTGGCATCGGCAACGATATGAAAACGGTGATAGATATGCAGAAATACAAATATACCACCGTTGAGCGTCAGCAATACATTTATACTACTTGTGCTTTTTGCAACGGACTACAGGATTAAATCGACCTTTTAGAATTTCAGGAAAAAGTCCTTAAGTCCTGTAGTCCGTTGCCTATTAAAAATTATTCTAATCCGAGTTCCGGCATGGGGATCTTGCGGTTCGGGTTTTCCTTGGCACCGAGATCCACAAGTTCACGGCCCTTCTGTGCCACACTCTGACGACCCGTAACGAGTTTATTGTTGGCGCTGTCGTAGGCCTCTACCGTCTTGTGCAGTTTCTCACCGAGGTCGTTATAACGCTTCACGAAGTCACCTAAGCGGTCGAGCAACTGCTCGGCCAGGCCGAACACCTTCTCCTGGTTCTCCGCCTGCTGGTTCTGTACCCATGCGATATGGATCATGTGGAGGATACCCAACAGGTTCTGCTCACCTGTCACAAACACCTTCTTCTCGAATGCCTCACGCCAGAGCGTGGGATCATTCGCCAATGCCAACTGCAACGACGACTCGAAGGGCACGAACATAATCACGAAATCCACCGTCTCACGTCCGTTCTTGATATACTTCGAATAGTCCTTACGCGCCAGTTCGTTCACATGACTGCGCACGCTACGGATATGCTCCTGCAGATAACGCTCCTTCTCCTCGGGCGTTTGGGCATTCACATACTTCTCATACGCCACGAGTGACACCTTCGAATCCACAATCGCATCCTGTCCCTGCGGATAATGCAGGATCACGTCGGGCTGCATCTCCCGTCCTGTCTCATCGTTTTTCAGCGGGCGCCCCAGCTCATCGCGCAGACGAGCCTGCACCTCGTAGTGGATACCCTCTGTCAGTCCCTGACTGGCAAGCAGGTCACCCAGGATGATCTCCCCCATGTTGCCACTCACCTTATTATCACGCCTGAGCACGTTGGTCAGACTCTCCGCACGCTCACCCAACTGCTGCGTCTGTTGCATCATCTGCTGGATTTGCTCACGGAAAGAAGCCGAATGGGCAGCACTCTCCTTCTGGTTCTCCGAGATGGCTTTCTGCATCTTGTCGATGGCCTCTCTCAACGGTTGCGTGATACCCGTCATCGCCTCCGTGTTCTGTGCCTTCAGTTTCTGTGCACTGCTCTCCATCAGCTGCTGGGCCATATTCTTAAACCGTTCCTCGTTGCGCTTCAGTTCCTCGCCCATCTGTTGGCGCACCAGTTCCAACTCCCTGCCCTGGCTCTCCGCCTTGGCATGAAGCTCCCTGTTTTCCGCTTCCAGATGGTTTACCCGGCTCGTGGCAATGTTCAGCTGTTCCCCCTTCATCGAGAGTTCGATATCCTTCTTGCCGGAGGCGATGTTCACCGCATCCATCCGCTTGTCCATCACGAGGTAAGCCACCACAGCGCCCACCGCAATACCTATTATTATATATATAACAATCATCATCTGACCACTATTTTTCTGCAAAAGTAAAAAAAATCCTTGAAATTATGCGCTGGTTACTTATTTTTTTGTAAATTTGCGCCATCATAACCATTTATCAGATCACTAAAAACTTTTAGATTATGGATTACAAGATTATTGACATTGAAGGTATTGGCGATGTTTATGCAGAGAAGCTCATTGCCGCTGGTATTAACAAAGTAAGCGAACTGCTTGAGAAGTGTGCTGCGCCGAAGGGACGTAAGGCCCTGGCTGAAGAGACTGGCATCAGCGAGAAACTGATCCTGAAGTGGACCAACCATGCCGACCTGTTCCGCATCAACGGTGTAGGTCCTCAGTTTGCCGAGTTGCTCGAAGCTGCCGGTGTTGACACCGTGAAGGAGTTCCGTCATCGCGTGGCAGAGAACCTGCAGCCGAAGCTGGAGGAGACCAACGCAGCGAAGAACATCTGCAACCGTGTGCCTGCCGTGAGCGAGATTCAGAAGATGATCGACCAGGCCAAGGAACTCGAGCCAAAAATGACTTATTAAAAAGACAAATGAATCCCGGCAGTCGTCGGGATTCATTGTTTCTGTGTCGATGGCCAGTTCACGAGATAGAGTTTCTCGGTGGCGCGGGTGAAGGCAGTGTAGAGCCAGTGAATATAGTCGGGCGTGAGCATATCATCCGTCATATACCCCTGATCCAGATACACATGTGCCCACTGACCGCCTTGGGCCTTGTGACAGGTTACGGCATAGGAGAACTTCACCTGAAGGGCGTTGTAGTAACGGTCGCCCTTCAGTTTTTTGATGCGTTCCGTCTTCTGAGGAATGTCCGCATAGTCTGACATCACCGCATCAAACAACTGCTCCTGTTGTTCACGTGTCAGGGCAGGTGCCTCGGTGGTGAGCGTATCCAGACAGACGGTAGCCGTGAGTTCGTAGTCATCGTAGTCGGGCAGCGTCATCGTCACCTCTGCGAAACGGAAGCCATAGAGCTCATGCACATGTCGCACGCGCTGCACCACCGCCCTGTCGCCATTGGCAAGGAACGGTATTTCCTTTGTCCCCTCCGTCCAGAAATAGTTATTCTTTACGATCATCAAGAGGTCCCCGCGACAGAGTTCTTCATCCCGGTCGAGCACCATGTTACGGATACCCTGGTTATAGATGTTCGCCCGTTTATTACTACGGGTGATCACGATCGTCTCGTCCATCCCCACGTGGTAGTAACTCGAGGAGAGCGTCTCGATCAGTTCATCGCCCGTCACCACCTGGATATCTGCAAACCCCTGGAACCGAATCCTCGGCAAAACGATTCTCTCTCCACGCTCCTCTCTCCACGCTCCTCTAATCCTTGTGGCATTCCACAGGATACCTGAGTCTTCACTCTGACGAAGCACCTGATTCAGATCCGTCTCATACACCTGCATGCCATAGCCACGTAGCACATGTGCCGACAATGCCGGACTCTCCGTCTCGCCCACCGGTGGCAACTGAGCCCGATCGCCTATCAGCAACAACCTGCAGTTTTGTCCGTTATACACAAACTGCATCAGGTCGTCTAATAAGCAACCAGAACCGAAGGCCGACTCGCCGAGACCGAGGTTAGCGATCATCGAGGCCTCATCAACAACAAACAGGGTATCGCGATTAAGGTTATCGTTCAAGTTGAAGGACGATAGGTCGCCTGCAGACTTCTGACGGTAGATACGCCGATGGATCGTATAGGCTGCATGGCCGGCATAGAGGGAAAATACCTTCGCCGCACGACCTGTAGGTGCAAGCAGGATGAGCTTCTGCTTCAAGGCTGCCATCGCCTTCACGATGGCACCCGCCAGCGTGGTCTTACCCGTACCGGCTGAGCCGCGCAGGATCATCACCACCTGGTCGGAGCGGTCGGTCATGAACTGCGTGAACACGTCGAGTGCCTGGCCCTGCTCGGGCGTCGGAGGCAGTCCCAAGGCCTGAACGATGCGATATTTCAGTTCGTCTTGTATCATTTTGCTTGCAAAGATACGAAAAATTAAACATTAAACACTAAACATTAAAAAAAATATCGTATCTTTGCAGCCGATATGCAAAGCAATAACCGACTGATCAATATCATACTGGCTGTTATCGCTGCGGGACTGTTGGCAGTCTGCGTGGCCAGTGTGATGAGTGCAAGATGATGGACAAGCGGAAAATCACCATACGTATCGGGAGAAGCAGTCTCTCCTTCACCATGCTCGACGCCACGAACACGGTGCAGCCCATCGTATATGAGCCTTACGTTGTGAAGGCCGGTATCTCGATGGCTGTCAATTTGCGCGAGGCTTTCAAGAGTGATCTCCTGTCTGGTGCAGATGTCAATCATGCCGATGTGCTGTTGGACACCCCGCAGATGTTGGTGCCTATTGAGCAGTTTGAGGAGGACGACACCAAGACCCTCTTCGACCATGCCTTCCCCACAGGTCAGGAACAGCGTATCGTGCGCTATAACGTGTTGCCAGACTTGAAGGCCGTTTGTCTCTTTGCCATCAACAAAGACCTGAATAACGTGATCAACGATCAGTACGACCATGTGCAGTATATCCAAGCGATGACGCCCGTCTGGCACCATCTTCACCAGCGCAGTTTTACGGGGCATCGCAACAAGCTCTACGGCTATTTCCACGGCAAGCGCCTCGATCTCTTCAGTTTCCAGCAGAACCGCTTCAAGTTCTGCAACTCGTTTGAGGCCAGCCATGCCTACGATGCCCTCTACTTCCTGCTCTATGTCTGGAAACAGCTCCATTTAGAGGCCGAGCACGACGAGCTTCACATCGTGGGCGACATCCCTGAACAGGCATGGCTCGTCGAGGAACTGAAACGCTATCTCCGGAATGCTTATGTGATCAATCCTGCGGCCGATTTCCAGCAGGCACCAGTCACTGAGATAGCAGGCATGCCCTACGATCTGATGACACTAATCGTAAAAGGAAGATGAGAATCATCACCGGCAGATATAAGGGACGGCACTTCGATATCCCCAGGTCATTCAAGGCAAGGCCAACTACCGACTTTGCCAAGGAGAATATCTTCAATGTGCTTAACGCTTATATCGACTTTGAGGATACCACCGCCCTCGATCTCTTCTCTGGTACCGGCAGCATCACCCTCGAACTTGCCTCGCGCGGCTGTGCCCATGTCATCAGCGTGGAGATGGACCGTGATCACCACCGTTTCATTCAGGACTGCCTGAAGAAACTTGACGATGCCAACGTGCTACCCATCCGCGGCGACGTGTTCCGTTTCATCAAGTCATGCAAACAGCAGTTCGACTTCATCTTCGCTGACCCGCCCTATGCCCTCAAGGAACTGCCCACAATCCCTGGCCTCATCTTCGAGAAAGGTCTGTTGAAGCCCGATGGTATCCTGGTGTTCGAGCATGGCAAGGATCATGACTTCTCTGGTGATCCCCACTTCGTGGAGCACCGCAGTTATGGCAGCGTAAACTTCTCGATTTTCAGAACAACGGAGAAAGCATCCGAGTAACGCTTTCCCACAATCTTACAAAGAATCCCCTGCGCATCCTTTCAGGCACCTCTTCCAGAGGCACGGCCTGTTCGATGTCTTTTAGGAACAGCTGTTTCATCCTGAGGGCAAACGCCTCGTCGTAGAAGAAGATGTTGGCCTCGAAATTGTTCTCGAAACTACGGAAATCGAGGTTCGTAGAGCCACAGGTGGCGATGACATCGTCGCACACCATCAGTTTCGAGTGCAGGAACCCCGCTTCATAGAGACTCACCTTCACGCCTGCCTCGGCAACCTCACGCAGATAACTGCGACTCGCCCACTCCACGAATTTCGCATCGCTGTAACGCGGACAGATCACCCGCACATCGACACCGGCCAGCGCAATCGTCTTCAGGGCAAGGAGCACCGGCTCGTTGGGCAGGAAATAAGGGGTCTCTAAATAGAGATACTTACGCGCACCCATGATGATACGCACGAAGCCCTGCATAATCTCTGGATAGGGCGTCACAGGACCGCTGGTCACCACCTGTGCCAGACAGTTGTTCTCCAGTTCGGCATGCGGATAGAACTTCCGGTCGGAGAGCAGTGTACGATCCACGAAATACCAATCCACGAGGAAGGCCCTTTGCAACGCAGCCACGGCACCGCCCGTCACCTTCAGCATCGTGTCACGCCAGGCATGTCCATCGGTCCCCTTTACATAGCGCAGGGCGATGTTCATGCCGCCGATGAAACCCACACGACCGTCAATGACGATGATCTTACGGTGGTTGCGGTAGTTCACCTTACTCGTGAACGACGGGAAACGCACAGGCATGAACGAGGTCACCTCGATACCCTCTTCACGCATCCGCTCGAAGAAATGATGACTCACATTCCAGCAACCCACATCGTCGTAGATCACCCTGACCTCCACGCCCTCTCTCGACTTCGCGATCAGGGCATCCGACACCAGATAGCCTAAGGCATCTTCGGCAAAGATATACATATCCACATGGATATGGCTCTTCGCCTCATGGATGGCAGCCAACAAAGCAGGGAAAAACGCATAGCCGTCGGTATAGATCTCCACCTGATTGTCCTTGAACGGCAACGCCAGGTTCTGATTCACAAACAGGTCGATCAAAGGTTTCTGCTGTTCAGGCAGATACAGGTTCTGTTGTTCAGCAAACTCCAGCATCGAGCGTTTCGTCAGGAAGTTCATGCTGCGCTCACTCACATAACGCTCCTTACGGGTGTTGATGCCGAAGAAGAGATAGAAGACGAGTCCTACCACTGGTACGAACCAGATCACCAGTGCCCAGGCCATCGTCTTGGCTGGCTGACGGTTATCCATGACCACGTGGACGACAGCCAGGATAGCTATCACCTGCCAGATCAGGAATATGACGTTCAGCCAATGCATATTATCTTACCACTCCTTTTCCCAACTGCCGTGCCAAGGCATCGCGTATCAGTTGGGTCTTCTTATATTCTTCGAGCAGGGCGTTAGCACGCTCCATATCGTTACCCACCTGTCGGAGCTGCTGCTGCACCTCCTTCATCCGCTGCTCGATGATGTCGAGTCTGAGGTCGAGCACCAAATGGAGCACGTGCTGTTTCAGACCACTGTCACGCTCTTTCAACTGGAAACCCTTACCCAACTGATGACGGTCGATAGCAAGTTCCACAGCCAGTGCACTGATGTTCACATCAGGATGCTGCATAAAGTAGGTCTCAGCCTTGAAGCCCTCCTCACCGCTATGCGCCACCGCCTCTTCTAAGATCTGGTTGTATCGGGCGTCGTGGAAGGTCAGGTTGTCCTGCCCCAGGTCGTAACTGATATACTGTGCCACCGTCAGGTTGATCAACTCGCCGTTGTCTGTCTCCACGTTCTCATAGATCACCTTTTCCCCGTCGCGGATCACACTCTGGATCAGCAGGCGTTCCACTTCTGCTGATGCAGAGGTGAGTGGAATCTCTCTCTCCACGCTCCTCTCTCCACTCTCCACTGAACGTTCTTCTCTCTCCACTAAACGTTCCTTCTCCTCAAGATCCTTCCGGATCATGCTGTTCATCGAGTTCAGCAACGTCTGTTCCTTGATGCCCATACGTTGTGAGAGTTCGCTGAGATAGGTCGAACGCAATATCTGGTCGGGGATCATCGAGATACTCTTCACGATACCGCCGATCGCCTCACTGCGCTTCACGGGGTCGGCCACGTTCTCTACCGTCAGACGGGTCTTAAATGAAATAAAGTCCGTCTGGTTATCCTCGATATACTTCTTCAATTCCTGAGCTGAGTGCTTCCTACTGAACGAGTCGGGGTCGTCGCCGTCTGGCAGAAGCAGCACCTTGATGTTCATACCCTCTGCCAACAGCATGTCGGTACCTCGCATGGCGGCATGGATACCTGCCTCGTCGCCGTCATATAATAAGGTGATGTTCTGCGTGAAACGGCGCAGGAGCCTGATCTGATGTTTTGAGAGTGCTGTACCCGAGTTGGCCACCACGTTCTCCAGTCCGCACTGGTGCATGGCAATCACGTCGGTGTAGCCCTCCACCATATACACGCGGTCTTCCTTCGCAATAGCCTTCTTCGCCTGGAAGAGACCGTAGAGCTCACGCTCCTTATGGTAGATCTCTGAGTCGGGCGAGTTCACGTACTTCTGCTGCACCCCCTTCGTTCGCGAGTCGAGCAGTCGGCCACCGAAGGCCACCACCCTACCGCTCACGTTCAACCACGGGAAGATCACGCGTCCCGCATAGCGGTCGTGTAAGCCCTTCTCACCTTTGATGCAAAGACCCGTCTTCTCCAGAAACTCTGCCTGATACCCTGCCTTTTGGGCTGCCAGGGCCAGGGCATCACGCTTCTGCAACGCATAACCTAAGTTAAACTTCTCGATGATATCATCGCGGATGCCACGACTACGGAAATACTGCTTACCAATGGCGATACCGTCGGGATCGTTCTTCATCACTTCCTGGAAATAGTGCATCGCCCAGTCGTTGACGATAAACATCGACTCGCGATCGCTCTGCTCCTTCAGTTCCTCCTCGGTGAGATCCTTCTCCTGGATCTCGATATTGTATTTCTTCGCCAACCAGCGCAGGGCCTCGGGGTAGGTGATCTGCTCGTGCTTCATCAGAAAGTTGATGACCGTACCGCCCTCGCCACAGGCAAAGCACTTGCAGATCTGCTTCGACGGGGAGACCATGAACGACGGGGTCTTATCGTCGTGAAACGGGCACAGACCCTTGTAGTTCACACCCGCCTTACGCAAGGTCACGAACTCCCCCACCACATCCACGATGTTTGTGGCGTCCATGATCTTATCTATCGTCGCCCTGTCAATCATTTCGATTTACTGGCACGATCGATATAGTCCATGATGACCTCTACGGCATCATCCTCGCTCAGGTCGTCCATCGAAATGACCAATTGGTAGTTGCGAGTGTCATAGCGTGACGTGTCCTCGTACTTCTTGATGTAGGTCTCACGGTCAGCATCCAATTTCGCAATGATGTTACGAGCTTTCTCATCACTGACATTCTCTTTATTCATGATACGCTTGACACGATACTCCATAGAGGCCTGGATAAAGATGTTCAGATGGTTAGGCCACTGGCGGAACACCATAAAGCCCGTACGACCAGCCACGACACAGGATGACTGGGCAGCCAGCTCCTGCAGAATGCGCTTCTCGGTCTCGAAAATGGAGGTATTGTCGAGCTTCACCTGGGCATCCATTGGCTGACTGGCACTGTTGACCAGTGTATTGTAGTAGTTGTTGATGTCGGTCCACCATGATTTCTTCTGTGCCTTGATCTCCTCGATGCGCTCGATAGAGAGACCGAATTTCTTCGTCAGCCCCTCAACGATGGCCTTGTCACAGTACTTCACACCTAATTTCTCTGCCAACTTGCGGCCTACAGTACGACCACCCGAACCTGCTTCGCGGTTGATCGTGATCACAAATTTCTCGTTCTTATTCATAATGTTTTTTCAGTCCTATGGGTCAAGATTATCGTCACCCTAGTTTCTTCATCATTAATTAATCTTTTTTTCGCCTGGAGCCCATTTCTGTGCGAGGATATCCCTGGCATAACTGGTTGCTCTTAATATATAGAAGTTAGCACCAGTTCCTACATGCAGGTAGGCCATGTCTGACTGGAAGGGATTACCATAGATCAGGTTTGTACCCCATGCCTCTTTCACACTTTCATAGTTGCAGAAAGGCACTACCTCGTCGCGTGTGGAGTGGAAGAAATGGTATGCATGCGGATAGGCACCGCTGGGCTTCCAGTCACCGTAAGTCAGGCTGTTCTCCTTGAGCGCCTGTTCCAGCGCCTTCAATTTCTCTTCAGACACATCGTCGGTAATCATGCCACTCTTGAAGTATTCGATTACACCAGGTTTGAAGCACTGGTCGACCGTGCAATAGTTCATCGCCTTGCCATTGGTCAATTTCCAGTTTTTGTCACCCTCTTTGATATTCTCTTGGATATAGGGTTTAAACTCATCCTTATACATGGCCATCATGGTAAAGCCCGACTCACCGCCATATTTTGCAGAGTGGTTGAGCAGTTTGGCCTGGATATCGTCGGTGGTATAAGTCTTGTCCTGTATCCAGTCGAAGATACCTGTGTCGTAGAACTTGTCGGTCACAAAGTCACTGTAGGTGCAACCCAGCGCCTTCATCTCCTTGTTGGTATCTACCATACCCTTGAGCAGCAGTGCGGAGGCTACTGGCATGTAGAGGCGATCGTCCTTGATATACTGTTTCAGTGTGGCCAGCGGATCGTAAGGTCCGTCGCCGCAGACAGCACCAATGAGATTCAGCCCTGTCAGTTTCTTGGCATTGTAATAGTTTAGCACGCCAGCTGCAACGGCTCCACCCTGTGAATAGCCCACAGCAACCGTCTTCCAATTTGGTTCCATCTTAGCGATATTTTTCTCAAACCATACAACAGCTGCCTTGGCCCCGTCGATCACCTGCTGAGCCGTTACGTCACGATTGCAATAGGGATGCGGGGCTTGGCTGGTTATACCATAACCCTCGTAATCGGGGATCACCACCAGACTTGTCTCGCTGCCCCCGATGAGCGTCAACATGTTGACATCGGTACCGAAATCCAGTTTCTTGAAATTGGTGGGGCGCTCTTTGTCGCTGGTGATGGTGCAGTGACAGCCAATAATCAGGTTCTTCAGCTTTTTGGGTGACTCCTTATCGACTGCATACTTGGTATAGGCAATAAGTTCAGAAAGGTCTTTCTCTGAACCGTCGGCACCCGTGGTCTTATAACGGATGGTGATATACTTCATTCCCAACATCGTTTCGCCTGACTCACCTTCGATTACTTCCTCATTACGGGTGCGCGCCTTGGCCTGATTTTGGTAAATTTCCAATTGTTCATTTCCCCATTCATAATAGATAGAGTCTTCGTCCGTTTCCAGATCGTCGTGGTCATTGACGATGTCCTTATAGATATCCATACTGCTGATGAATCCAGAGTCGATCAACTCAACATTCTTGATATCATAATCCAAATCCCTGCTTCCGCTAGAAGCATTGTCTACATTGTCGGAGATACAGGAACTGAACCCCGTCGTCATAAGGCTGCAAGAAAGGATGGCAACCAGCATCCATAAATACTTATTCATAACAAATGGATTTTAATGGGGCAAAGATACAATAAATTATTGGGATTTCCTTTGCATTTAACGTTTTTTTTTGTATATTTGCAGCCAAAATAGTCAACCTATTCATAAATACCAGAGATATGAAGCGTTTCTTACTCTATATAGCCATTACGATCTGCCAGTTATCTCTGACAGTAGAAGCACAGGCAGCAGACAAACAGGCGAAGGACACGACTGCCGCCCGACTCTCCATCGAGTTCCGACGACTGTATATCGACGGCGATGAGGCAAAACTCTATGCCAAGGCGCAGGAAGTGTTCGACCATATCAAGAAACAACCGGAGTTTGATCATCATCTATACTACTCCACCCTCATCGACGTGGTGTCGTTCGACATGAACAACGGCCACTACTACCGTGCCATGCAGAAGGCCCGTAAGCTGGTGGCTGAGATGAAGGAGAAGCAGCACACGGAGGAATACTATAACGCCAGCTACCTGATGGCCATCATCTACTGGTATCGTAACAACATCCCCATCGCCTCGAAATATTTCGACCAGGCCATCAAGGAGGTACCAAAGGAGAACAAGATCGACCTGGCATCCATCTATACCGACTATGCCAACATGATGACCGACGAGGATCCAAAGAAGGCGATGGACCTGGTGAACCATGCACTGGAACAGAGTGGCAGCAACAGCTACCGACTGACCTATGCCCTCACGATGAAAGGAGTGATTGCCTTCGCCCAGCGTGACGGTGCCACTGTACTCGACTGCTACCACCGGTACCTTGACCTGAAAAAGCAGAATACGCCTGACCAGATCTGCGATATGTATGA
>JAEEGH010006667.1_pt1 | contig 28134 bp, 20 predicted proteins | sample 9134181 | NCBI WGS metagenome assembly JAEEGH01 (sample SAMN16246544, study PRJNA631951) | gut metagenome | biome: gut microbiome; feature: rumen; material: DP-attached | host: Bos | place: Iran: Karaj | collected 2018-10 | reverse complement strand
TGCATAAAAACCGTTACCCTTTTTGCCGAAGGGCATAACCTTGCCAACAGCTCTTACCGCGACCACGGCGGAGTGCCGCAACCCGGCATTATGCTCTACGCCGGAGTCAGAGTCGGACTCGGAAATAGGTGAAAATCAGGTAGGTTGATACGAAAAAGGTGTCCTCACAAACCGGGGACACCTTTATTTTCTACATAAATCTTTTTTTACATGTAATTACCAGATTTTACATGTAATTGCCGCAAATTTTTCATTAATTATTATAATTCAATAATTTATGGTCAATTACATGGCAATTCGTGTTAAGTGTTCACTTTCCGGTGAATTTTCCAACAAAGAGTATCACTCCTGTGGATGCTTCGCGGATGGCGTACACAAACGGACGGTCGGCGTGGAAGTTGATTGGAGGCTTGGGTTCGTATGGCTCGGCACACTCCAAAGACATTTCTGTGATTGTTACAGCTGCCGCCTCCGAACCGCTCTCGTCCACCTTGATACGAGCTTTCTGCAACATCATACTTATATACACTTCTCTTTCGCACATATTGGGTATTTCGGCACTCTCGTCAAACACTCGGTTGATGCCCATATTTTTCAGTGTTCCAATCAAATCTTCGGTGGTCGATTCCGTTTCGAAACGGGGGAGTTTCAAGTCCACCGTATTCCATTCTAAACTTTTTGCAAACGACATGCCGTTTTTGGCAAGAAATTCGATAACATTATCCGGAGTTTTTCCTTTGTGGGGCAAAAGCACCGTCATGCTCCACTGCTCGTTGCCGTAGGGAATATCCACAGCAGCGAAAGTGTTGTTTTTCATGTATTTGTAAGCGTAGGTTTGATGCATCAACGGTATCGTGACAGGTCCGTTGGCGGTGGCAAATTTTTGTTCTTTAGTGGAAGATTCTTCGAAAGGTTCGCTCCAACCGGCTTTGAAATATATGGCGTTGAGCAGATACGACACGGCGTCGGGGTTCAGATTGTCAAGGATGGAGGGTATCATGCCGTTGGTTTTTTTGTTGCACCAGCCGTTGATACGTTGGAGTGTCTTGGGCGAGGCGAAATCGTGCGACTCGGCAAGGGCGTCGTAGTAATATCCGACATTCTGGATGAAAGATTTCTTCAGTTTGTGGTTTTGGTTCACAAAAATGGCGTTGGCGATGTTCAGCTGCACGTTTTTGTCCACTTTCGGCAGGCTGTCAATCAGCAATTTGCAGAAACCATTTGCCGCTTCTATTCCACCTTGACTGAAGCCCAGTGTCTGTTCCAACTCGCGTTTGGTAGTGCCTTCGGCGGCGGAGTTAACCATGCTCAGCACGTAAGTGATGCTAAGCGGCGAGTAGATAAAGCTCTTGCCGCTGCGGTCGGCGTCGTTCATCGCTTTGATGAGTTTCAGCGAAAAAAGGTTGTTTTCGGCAACAAGCGAATCCATCTGCTGTTTGGATATCTCGATGGGTTCCGGGTCGGGTAACGAATCCTCAACGTCGTTCGGATCGGTTTTCACTTGTTGGTTACAGCAAACCATAAAGCAACCAAACGAGGCTGCGGCCAAAATTAAAAGCAGTTTTTTCATTTTATAATGTTTTAAGTTGAAAATCTTTATTTTATTACTCTAAGTAAAGGTCGTTTTTTTTCTCCGCTTCGCTATCAAAAAAGCCACTGGCTTTTTCTTCACTCCGAGACGCTGGTTTTCAGCGGGATTGTTTCTGTCCCCACACTGCGTCCCGGTATTCTCCGCTTCGCTATCAAAACACCCGCAGGCTGTTTTTTCATGTGGGGTTACTGAAAGCACGTGTCTCCGACACTTTTTTTAGAACACTGAGTTTAGTCAAGTAAAATATAGTCATTAATTGTTATCGTTCAATAATTTATGATTAATTACATGGCAATTCATGTTTGATTATCACTTTCCGGTGAATTTTCCAACAAAGAGTATCACTCCTGTGGATGCTTCGCGGATGGCGTACACAAACGGACGGTCGGCGTGGAACGCAACGGTCTCCTCGCGTATTGGCGCACACGATTTCTCAAGCATCACCACCGTAACGGCTGCGGCCTCCGAGCCGGTTTCGTTTACCTTGATACGGGCTTTCTGCAACATCATACTTATATACACTCCGCTTCCACACATATTTGGAATTTCGGCACCGCTGCCGAACACACGGTAGATACCCAACTTTTTCATCGTTCCGATAAGGTCGCTGGTGCTGGATTCCGTCTCGAAACGCGGCAGTTTGAGGCTCACCTTGCGACGGCGCATCTCGTCGGTGAACGAGGTGCCGTTTTTGGCCAGATAGTCGATTACATCGTCGGCGGACTTGCCTTTTTCGGGCAGCATCACCGTCATGCTCCACTGTCCGTTGCCGTAGGGCAGGTCGACGGCGGCGAAGAGGTCGTTTTTCATATATCTGAATTTGTGCGTCTGACGCATCAATGGCAACATCACGGGACCTTCGGCGGTATGGAAGGTGTCGTTTTTGGTCAGCGATTCCTTGAACTGTTCGGCCCAGTTGGCCTTGAAATAGATGGCGTTGAGCAGGTAGGCCACGGCGCTGGGGTTGAGCTCGCCGAGGATGGACGGAATCATGCCTTTGGTCTTTTTGTTGCACCAGCCGTTGATGTGGTTGAGCGACTTTTTCGACGCAAAATCGAGCGACTCGGCAAGGGCGTCGTAATACTTCTGCATATCTTTCTGGTAAGGCTTCAGCAGACGGTAGTCCTTGTTCACAAAAATGGCGTTGGCGATATTCAGCTGCACCTGTCGGTCGACCTTCGGCAGACTGTCTATCAGAGTCTTGCAGAACTCGTTGACGGCTTTGATGCCCCCTTGGTGGAAACCGAGGGTCTGCTCCAGCTCGCGTTCGGTCTCACCCTCGGCGGCGGCATTGACCATGCTCATTACGTAGGTGATGCTCAGCGGCGAATAGATAAAGCTTTTGCCACTTTTATCCTCGTCGTTTACCGTTTTGATGAACTTCAGCGTGAAGGCGTTGTTGTCGGCAACGAAAGTCCGCTGTGGCTCGGTGAGCAGGATAGGGGAGGGCTCGTTGTCCATGGTGGTGTCTATTGTTTCTCCGCTTATCTCTTCGGATTTCAAAGAGTTCGACGGCTGGCTGCAGGCCGACATCTGGCCGCATAATGCGGTTATTGCCATAATTAGAATCAGTTTTTTCATTGTTTCGGGTGTTTTTGGGGATAACGAGGAAATGACCTTTATAGTATGTGGTTAGGTGATTGTTGTGAGTTTGGACCCACGACTAACGATTTTTGAACTTAAAAAGGTGTCTGTATTAGATTATAATTAATAAAAAAGTAGTATCCAATGAAACGTGTCGGAGACACGTGCTCTCGGTAACCCCACACGGAAGTGTGGGGATTAGCAACACCACACACATAACATAGCGTGCCAAAGGCACGCAGTGTGGGGTACCCCACACACAAAAAAAAACACGGGCACCGTTTGGTGTCCGTGTTTATCATGACCCCTTTCGGGGAAGTTTGCTTTAGGATTAGATGATACCTTGAGCAAGCATAGCTTTGGCCACGCGCATGAAACCGGCGATGTTGGCACCTTTAACGTAGTTGATGGTACCGTCGGCTTGTTTACCGTATTCAACGCACATGTCGTAGATGTTGTTCATGATGGTGTGGAGGTTTTTGTCCACTTCTTCGGCTGTCCAGTTGCGGTGTTCAGCGTTCTGGCAGATTTCCAGACCGGAGGTAGCAACACCACCAGCGTTAACGGCTTTACCGGGGCCGAAAGGTATCTTGGCACCCTGCAGAGCTGCGATAGCGCCAGGCTGGCAACCCATGTTCGAAACTTCGGCAACGTATTTTACGCCGTTGGCGATAAGTTCTTTGGCATCCTCTTCAGCCATTTCGTTCTGGAAGGCGCAGGGGCATGCGATGTCGCATTTCACGCTCCAAGCTTTCTTGCCAGCGGTGAATTTGGCTTTTCCGGGGAATTTGTCGGCCATGTCTTGAACTTTGTTGCGGTTCGAAGCACGCATTTCAAGCATGTAGTCGATCATTTCTTTGGTGATGCCGTCGGCTATTTCGCAAACGCCGTCGGGGCCGGAGAGGGCAACAACTTTAGCACCAAGTTCGGAAGCTTTGATGGCAGCGCCCCAAGCCACGTTACCGAAGCCGGAGAGGGCGATACGTTTGCCTTCCATCTTGTCGCCTTTTTCTTTAACCATACGTTCTACGTAGTAGATAGCGCCGAAACCTGTAGCTTCGGGACGGATGAGGGAACCACCCCAGCCGTAGCTCTTACCTGTGAGAGCGCCGGTGCTGTGTTCGCGAGCCAGTTTCTTGTACATACCGTACATGTAACCGATTTCACGTCCGCCAACTCCAACGTCGCCAGCGGGGCTGTCTTGGTCGGGTCCGATGTTACGCCAGAGTTCGTAAACGAAAGCTTGGCAGAAACGCATGATTTCAGCATCGGATTTTCCGGTGGGATCGAAATCAGCACCACCTTTACCACCGCCGAGAGGCAGCATGGTCAGGCTGTTTTTGAATATCTGTTCGAAACCTAAGAATTTCAGCATCGAAACGTTCACCTTCGGGTGGAAACGCAGACCGCCTTTGTATGCACCAAGAGCGGCGTTGTATTGCACGCGGTAGCCGAGGTTTGTCTGAACTTCGCCTTTGTCGTCAACCCAGGTTACACGGAAAGTGAAGATACGGTCGGGTTCTACCATACGTTCAACGATTTTTGCTTTCTCGAATTCGGGGTGTTTGTTGTAAACTTCTTCGATGGATTCGAGCACTTCGCGAACTGCTTGCAAGTATTCGCTTTCACCCGGATGCTTGGCTTCCAGGTTGGTCATAATGTTTTGTACATTCATGATATTTTGAATTTTAAATTTAAAATATTAGTTTTTAATTCGTGTTGCAAAGGTACTATATTTTGTTGATAGAAAAAAATTTTTTTTTCATTTTTTATTTTACAACATTGTAACCATTTGACTTACAAACACCTTTAAAAGCCGTTTTTATAACTTTTTTTCTTTTGGCGGTTTTCTGACAAAAAAAACGTATCTTTGCACAACGTTTTGAATCATTTTTGTAAAGAAAAAACACTTCTAAATTATGGACGCAGCCATCAAAGAAAAAATCGACATTCTGGTGCAGGAAGTCTCCAACATCAGCGACCTGCCCACCAAAATGGAGGCATACAACTATATGATACGTCAGGCCGACTTCTGCCTGTGGTCGCTCGAAGAGGAGCAACGCCAGTACGAAAACGCCGGAAACTATTGATTTGTATATTTTTACACCGAGAAAATTAAATAATTAGGACTAACAATAAAAACAGTTATCGCAATGAAATTGAGATTTTTAGCTCTTGTGTTGGGACTGGCTATGCTTCTCCCCACAACAATGCGTGCCGACGAAGGCATGTGGTTACTCTCGCTATTGGGCAAAAACTATGCCGATATGCAGAAAAAAGGTTTCAAACTCACTCCGGAGGACATCTATAATGTCAACCAGAGCTGTATCAAGGACGCCATCGTCGGTTTGGGCAACGATGGTCAGTCGTTCTGGCATTTCTGCACCGCCGAGATTATCTCCGACAAAGGTCTGTTAAGCACCAACCACCACTGCGGCTATGGCGTGATTCAGGCTCACTCCACCGTGGAGCACGACTACCTGCGCGACGGTTTCTGGGCTTACTCCATGGATCAGGAACTGCCCAACCCCGGCACCACAGCCTCCATACTTATTCGTATCGAGGACGTGACTCCGCAGATAAAAAGCGTCCTGAAAGACGACATGAGCGAGGCCGAACGCAACAGTGCCATCGCTGAGAAATCCGCCGAGCTCGAGAAGGCCGCCGTGGAAGGCACCTACTACGAAGCCAAGGTGAAAAGCATGTTCAACGACAACCAGTTCATCATGTTCGTGCATGTTATCTACAAGGACGTACGTCTTGTTGGCGCTCCCCCCTCGTCGATGGGCAAATTCGGCGGCGACACCGACAACTGGATGTGGCCCCGCCATACCGCCGACTTCTCGCTGCTGCGTATCTACACCGCCCCCGACGGCTCCCCCGCCGCTTATTCCAAGGATAATGTGCCTCTGAAACCCAAACACCACCTGCCCGTCAGCATCAAAGGCGTGGAACAGAACGACTTCGCCATGATTATGGGCTTCCCCGGCACCACCGACCGTTTCCTCACCTCCTACGGTTTGGAAGAGACAATGAACATCACCAACAAACTGCGCTACGAGATCCGCACCGTTAAAATCAACGTTTGGCGTGCTGCCATGGCTTCCGACCAGGCCATCCGCATCAAATACTCGTCGAAATACGCCAGCTGCTCCAACTACTGGAAATACAGCTACGAGCAGAACAAAGCCCTCAAGGCCCTCAACACCATGGGTGTGAAGAAAGACATCGAAAAACAGTACACCGAATGGGCCAAATACAAAGGTGGCGACTACCAGAACGCCCTCAAATATATCGAGGACGGCTACAACGCCCGCAAACCTTACATGGCCGCCCGCACCTACCTCGCCGAAGGTCTGCTGCAGGGTCCCGACCTGCCTTTCCAAGCCTATCAGCTGGGACTTGGTGTTAAAGTGGCCGAAGGCAACGCTCAAGTGATTGACAAACTGAAAGCCGAAGCCGCCGAGTTCTACAAGGACTACGACCAAGCCACCGAAGAAAAGACCATAGCAGCCATGTTCGAATATGTTTACAAAAACATCGAAGAGCAGTACTGCCCCGAATTCCTGAAAGAGGCCGCCAAGAAATACAAAGGCAATTTCGAGAAATACGCCGCCGACGTGATGAAGAAATCCGTTTTCGCCAACGCCGACAAATTCAACAAATTCCTCGAAAAACCCGATGTTAAGAAAGTGGAGAAAGACCCGATGTACATTGCAGGTATGCAGTCGTACAACGCCTACCGCGAAGTGGCTATGAAAGCCAACGCCGCCGCTCCCGACCTGGCCAAAGGCAAACGTCTGTTTGTTGACGGCATTATGCAGATGAACGGCGACAAGCCGCTGGCTCCCGACGCCAACTCCACCATCCGTTGCACCTACGGCAACGTGCTGGCCTACGACCCCAAGGACGGCGTTCACTACAACCACTACACCACCCTCAAGGGCGTTATCGAGAAAGAAGACCCCACCAACCCCGAGTTCAACGTTCCCGAACGTCTGAAAACCCTGTTCTATGCAGGCGAGTTCGGTCGTTATGCCAATGAGAAAGGCGAACTCCCCGTTTGCTTCATCACCAACAACGACATCACCGGCGGCAACTCCGGTTCGCCTGTGATGAACGCCAAAGGCCACCTCATCGGCCTCGCCTTCGACGGCAACAGTGAAGCAATGTCGGGCGACATCGACTTTGAGGAGAACATGCAGCGCTGCATCAACCTCGACGTGCGTTACATGCTCTTTATCATCGACAAATTTGCCGGTGCCAAGAACCTCATCGACGAAATTGACATCGTGAAAGACTGATAATCAGACTTATATAAAAAGTGCCTACAAAATTTCTTTTGCAGGCACTTTTTTTCGTAAGAAATTTATAATTTGTGTTACAAATGAAAGGATAATCATATAAAATCAAAATAGCCATGAAAAAAATTATTTCTTTTAGGTTTTTATTTGTTTGGGTTTTATTTACGGCAATTACTGTAAATGCAATAGCTCAAGACATAAATGTGAAAGTAATCACTAATTCCGACAGCAGTCTTACATTCAAAGTTGGTGATGCTGTATTCAAGATGATGCCTGTTAAAGGCGGTACTTTTATGATGGGTGCCACCAAAGAGCAGGCCGATGAAGCCACCGACGATGAATATCCCGTGCATAGTGAAACCGTCGGTGATTTCTATATGGGAGAAACCGAAGTGACAAAGCAACTTTGGCATACTGTCATGGGTACTCTCGTACGTTGTAATTGGACAGAATACAATAAGCCGATTGGCTCTGTGCGATATATCGATTGCGAGGAGTTTATAAAACGGCTTAACGAACTCACAGGCCGGACATTCCGTCTCCCAACCGAGGCGGAATGGGAATATGCCGCACGCGGGGGCGACAAAACGCACGGATATATGTATGCTGGAAGCAACAATATCGACGAAGTGGCCTGGTATCTCTACAACACAAATGAAGAGATAAAAGAAGTGGCCCAGAAAAAACCTAACGAGCTGGGACTGTACGATATGAGCGGCAATGTTTTCGAATGGTGTTCTGATTGGTATGCCGGTTACACAGATGGCAAAACCACTCACAAAATCAAACTGAATGCTAAAGAATACCACGTTTACCGTGGTGGAAGCAGCCGTGAGGCGGCTCATTTCTGCCGCGTCTCCAACAGGGACTTTTATGCACCCCTTGGCAGTTTCCCGGCACTGGGACTTAGATTGGTGCTCGAACCTTAGCCTGTTTTCAAAATAAGGTCTTTTCAGCTTTGCAGGGGCTGTGATTCCTTTTTCCGCTGACAATTGCTGTTTATAGCGGCCGCTTGCCGCTGTCGGAAAAATTACGTAATTTTGCAACAGTAATTTTGAAACGAAAACAACAGTTATGAAACAGTGGATTAAGAAGTTACTCAATCGTTGGACCTCGACGAGCCTTATCATACGCATACTGTGCGGACTTTTGGTCGGCGCCCTTTTTGGACTGCTGGTGCCCTCGTGGACGGGCATAGGAATACTTGGCAAGATGTTTGTTAGCGCCCTCAAAGGCATAGCCCCCGTGCTGGTGGCGGTGCTGGTGGTGTCGTCCATCGCCAAGGCGGGCAAAGGACTGGGACTGCGTTACCGTGCGTTGGTAATTATCTATATGCTAAGCACTTTCATCGCTGCCGTGTGTGCCGTGGTGGGGAGTTTCCTCTTCCCGGTGACGCTGGAGCTTTCCGAAACCGCCAATGTGGAGGCGTCGGCGGGCTCGCTGGCCGAGGTGTTCTCAAACCTGCTTACGAGCATGGTGGCCAACCCAGTGGCGGCCGTGGCCAACGCCAACTATATCGCAATTCTTTTCTGGTCCATAATTCTCGGCATCTCGCTGAAGACCTTGGCGAGCAAAGCCACCATCAACGTGGTGCACGACCTTTCCGACGTGGTTACCCGCGTGGTGAAATGGGTTATACAGTTCGCACCCTTCGGCATACTGGGACTGGTGTTCACCACCGTTTCGGAAAACGGCATGGCGGTGTTCTCTACCTACGGACACCTGCTGCTGCTGCTTATGGGATGTATGCTGGCCAACGCCTTGATTTTTAATCCGCTGATTTCGTTCGTAATGCTCCGCAAAAATCCCTATCCCCTGCTGTTTACTTGCCTGAAAGAGAGCGGCTTGCAGGCCTTTTTCACCCGCTCGTCGGCAGCCAACATACCCATCAATATGTCAGTGTGCAAAAAACTGGGGTTGGAGGAGGAGTTCTACTCGGTGAGCATACCGTTGGGAGCCACCATCAATATGGACGGGGCTGCTGTTACCATCACTGTTTTCTCCCTCGCCGTGGCCAACACTCTGGGCATCGAGGTGACGTTTGCTTCGGCCTTGTTCCTTGGCGTGATAGCTACCCTGGGAGCCTGTGGCGCGTCGGGAGTGGCGGGTGGCTCGCTGCTGCTGATACCTATGGCTTGCTCGTTTTTCGGCATCCCCAACGACGTGGCCATGCAGGCCGTGGCAGTGGGATTCATCGTTGGCGTGGTGCAGGACTCCGTGGAGACGGCCCTCAACTCGAGCGGCGATGCCTTTTTCACAGCTACCGCCGAATACTACGACCGCAAGAAACGGGGAAGTGAAGTTAGGGAGCAGTGATTAGTTTGCAGTTTTGAGTTAGTCGCGGCACTTCGACAAGCTCAGTGACCGCAAAGCCACTCGATGGCTGAGCCCGTCGAAGCCACATCTTCACACTTTAACATCTTCACGCCTTAACTCAAATCAGCCCAACTCTTATCACTAGTAACAAAAATCATGACAAATATTCTGCATAACAACCTAATGCTCAATTAATTAAATAATTATCAAAATTCCGAAATCCGAATTCCGAAATCCGAACTAAAAAAAATCGTATCTTTGCAAAATCATTAGCAACTTAATAAGCAAAGCGGATGAACACCCACAAAACCCACAAAACCACCAGTTTAGGCAATGCTTCGGCTTTTCGCAAAGCAATTGCACCGATAATCGCGAATTACAATTTCCGCCAACTGTCCGAGGAGGAAATCGAGGAGTTGGTGCTGAACAACAACAACGCCAGAAAATGGAAAAACATCTATGTTGCCGACAATTTCGACACCTCGCTGCTTTATTACAACTTTTTCGACGGGATTGTATTTATTGTCGGATTGGAAGAAAAAGCACTGAAACACAACGGATTATCCTATCCTACAAGCATCACCAACAGCACCATCTCTAACTGTTTTTTGGGCAAAAACGTGTCGCTGCACGGTGTCGGACGTCTGTCGAACTATCTCATCGGCGACGAGTGCATAGTGGCAAACACCAACGAAATTGTTGCCACGGACAATGCCACATTCGGCTGCGGTGTGGAGATTCAAGCCATGAACGAAGGCGGCAACCGCAAGTTTGAAACTTTCCCCGACATACTCCCCGCCGATGCTTACCTTCAATGCAAATATCAGGGCAACAGTAAATTACAAAACGCTTTACGCAAGATAAACCACAAAGAATGCCAGTCACGTCCCTTATACGGAACAATAGGCTCCCACTGCCTTGTCCGCAACGTTAACTGCATAGAAAACAGCCATTTCGACGAATTCTGCACCATCGAAGGGGCAACCCATATTTCGAACGTCACCGTAAAATCCTCGAAAAAAGAGCCGTCGCTTGTCGGGTTTGGAAGCATTGTGGAAGACTCTGTTGTCGGCTATTCGTGCAAAGTGCTGGAAAATAGCATTTTACAAAAAGTGGTGCTTGGCAGCAATGTTACCATAGAACACGGTGCAAGGGTGATAAACACTATGGTTGGCGACAATTCCACCATTGCCTGCTGCGAAGTGCAGAACTCTATGCTGTTCCCCTCGCACCAACAGCACCACAACAACTCTTTCCTTATCGCCTCTACCATACTGGGACAGAGCAATATAGCTGCAGGTGCCACCATCGGTTCCAACCACAACAGTCGCACCGCCAACGGCGAGATAGTTGCCGGACGCGGTTTCTGGCCGGGACTCTGCAGCAGTTTCAAACACACAAGCCGTTTCGCATCTTTCGTGCTTGTGGCCAAAGGCGACTATCAGCACGAACTGAACATTCCTCTGCCTTTCTCGCTGGTAAACAACAATTTGCACACCGACGAGCTGGAGGTGATGCCCGCTTTCTGGTGGCTTTACAATATGTACGCCCTCGAACGCAACAACTACAAATTCCAGCATCGCGACAAACGCGTTGTAAAACGACAAAATATTGAGACACAGATTTTTGCTCCGGACACCGTGGAGGAGATTATCGTGGCGCGCGCACTGCTCGAGAAATGGGTCGGCCAAGCCGCCACAGCGGACAGGAAAACACGGCTTTCGATTCCCAAATTGTTGGAAAAAGGCCGCCAATTGCTCCTGTCGAAGCCCGAAAAGGTGGAACAGCTCGATGTTTTTGCCGAAGGCGTGGAAAACAGCCGTCGCAAAGTGCGGATAATGAAAGCGAAACAAGCCTACGACGCCTACGGTGACATGCTACTCAACTATGCCGTGTCCACAATTTTGCAATGTCAGAAAAACCATTCATGGAAATCCGTGTCGCAGCTGCAGCAATCGGGACGCGTTCACGAATTGGTGAATCTCGGCGGCCAGCTCATAGCCCGTCCCGATTTCGACACCCTCTGCAACGACATTGTTTCGGGCAAACTGGATTCGTGGAAAAAGATACACCAACGCTATCAGAAGCTTTGGGAGGAATATCCGCAACAGAAATGCCGCCACGCCCTTGCGGTGCTCGCTCTGCTCAACGGCGAAAAGGAAATTACAAAGAACGACTGGGACGGTTTTTTGAAAAAGTTCCTCGTAATTCAGGAATACATCTCATCGCAAACCTTGCTTACCAGCAGTAAAGACTACAAAAATCCGTTCTACTGCTCCACCTACGACACCCACGAGGAAATGGAAGCCAACCTTTGCGTTCCGTTCAACGACGAAATGGTTTTGGCGGCCATCAAACGCTTTCTCGACTATCAAAAAAAATACGGAAAATAGCATAATAAAATCAAAAAATAGCAGTTACCAAATTACATTTTTTTCACCACAACATGCAAAACGTAGAAGTAATAATAGAAAACACCCATGAGACCATTTCCGTGCCTTGCGGGACACCGCTTTTGGATATTGCCAAAGATTATCAGCACACACTCCAATACCCGATAATAGGGGCTTTGGTGAACAACGAGATGGCCGACCTCAACTACTGCATCTATACCCCACGCACAATTCAATTTTTCGACATTTCCGACAAAACCGCAGGCTACCGCGTTTACATCCATTCGCTCGCTTTTATGCTCTACAAGGCTGTGCGCGACATCTACCCCAAAGCTCAACTCGATGTGATGCAGTCGCTTACCAACGGATACTACTGCACCATTACCGGCGTTGATGCTAGTCAGATAGACATTGCCGCCAACGTGCGTAAACGTATGATGGAACTTGTGGAGGCCGACCTGCCTTTTACAAGTGTTCCCATCAATATGGCTAAGGCTCAGGAGATTATCGACGCCACCGGTAACGAAGAAACCAGCAAACTCCTTGCCAGTGTACAGCAGCTCTACACCACCATCCAGCGTATCGGCGACACTCCGCACAAGATAAACTGCAAACTTGTACCATCGACATCCTACCTCAAACTGTGGGATTTCCGCATTTTCAGCGAAGGCTACCTGCTGCAGTTCCCCAATTTCTACAATCCCTCGTTGCTGAGCCTCTACAAAGAGACTCCGCGAATGTTCAATATTTTCAAGGAACACCACGACTGGCGCAAACTCCTGCACATCTCGTTTGTGAACGACCTCAACAAAGCCGTGCGCGAGGGCAGGGCAGTGGATGTGATACATGTGTCCGAAGCCCTTCACGAAAAGAAATACGCCACCATCGCCGACGCCATATACCAACGCGAAGGCGTGAAAATAGTGCTTATAGCCGGACCTTCGTCGTCGGGAAAGACAACTTCGTGCCGACGTTTGGGAGTGCAGCTCCAAGTGCTCGGCTACGATGTTCAGCAAATGTCGCTCGACGACTATTTCGTGGACCGCGAAAACACTCCCCGCCAGCCCAACGGCGACTTCGATTTCGAAGCCCTCGAAGCCCTCAACATACCGTTGCTCAACGAACATCTGCTACAGCTGTCGGACGGCAAGGAAGTGGAGATACCCACCTATAACTTTATCAAAGGTAAAAGCGAATTTCTTGGCAAAAAACTGAGACTGGGCAAAAACAGCATACTTATCATGGAAGGCATACACGCCCTGAATCCCAAACTCACCGACCAAGTGCCCGACGAATTCAAGTTCAAGGTAGCTGTGTCGCCTTTCACACAGATTTCCATCGACAACCAAAACCTGATACACACTTCGGACAATCGTCTGATACGCCGCATAGTGCGCGACTACAATTTCCGCGGCTACTCGGCATACGAAACCCTAAAGCGCTGGGACAGCGTGCGCGACGGCGAGCGCAAACATATCTTCCCCTATCAGGAAAACGCCGACATCTTCTTCAACTCCGGTCTGCTATACGAACTCGGAGTGCTAAAAACATACGCCGAACCCCTGCTGGAACGCGTACCGCAAGATAAGCCAGAACACGCTGAGGCTCATCGTCTTATGAACTTCCTCGCACTTTTCGAACCTATCTCGCCAAAACACATACCCCCAACATCCATCATGCGCGAATTCCTCGGCGACAGCAGCTTCGAATATTAAACCTTTTAGTGAAAAACATGTCAAAAGATACTAAAAAAGGCACTTTTTTGTACCACATAACACACCTTCCCATTGTATGAAATTGCTACACAAAGTGAGTTTTGTACAATAATCCGCATATTTCATACATTTTGCGACTTCTGATGCCGAAACTTCGTTTTTTTGTCGTATCTTTGCAAAACCAAATTAGAAAACAAATAAATAATTAACCTCAAAAAAAATTAAAATTATGGACAAAACAAAAATCATCATCGCAGCAATCATCGGAGTGTGCTTCACACTGGCTTTCGTGTTTATGGGACGCTACATCTATGAATCACGACAAGTGGACAAAACAGTATCCGTAATCGGCTTGGCCGAAGAGGACTTCACCTCCGACCTCATCGTGTGGGATCTCTCGTTCAGCTCACAGGACATGAACCAAAAAACAGCCTACGCAGAAATTAAAAATCAATCCAAAATTGTTAAGGAATTCCTTACATCCAAAGGCATAGACGCTAAAGAGACCCTTTTCAAAGCCATCAACACCAACAAGGAGTACGACTACTACTACGACAAGGACGCCGAACGCTCGTTCTCCAAATTCGCAGGCTACAAAATCACCCAGAGCGTGCGCATAGAATCCAACGACGTGGAGAAAGTGGAAGAGGCCTACCTCGAAATCTCCGAGCTTCTGGACAAAGGCGTGGACGTTGACGCCAGCAGCCCCGAATACTACTACACCAAACTCTCCGACCTTAAGATAGAGATGCTTGCCAAGGCATCCGAAGACGCCAGAACCCGCGCCGAAACCATTGTGAAAAACGCCGGCGGTAAAATCAAAGGTCTGCAGTCGGCCAATATGGGCGTGTTTCAGATAACAGCTCCCAACTCCTCCGACGAGGACTACAGCTGGGGCGGCACTTTCAACACAAGCTCCAAGGCAAAACGCGCTAGCATCAACATGCGTCTTACCTATCTGTTGAAATAAAAAACTGACAGTCAGAACGAAAGAAAAATTTTTCATCAAAACGACAATTTGCCACATTTGTTTGGAAAAAATATAGTATCTTTGTGGAAAGTTTTGAAAAAGGTAATGAATTTGTAAATTATTAAAAACATAATATTTAGAGTAAAATGGAGATAATAGGAAAATTGATGCAGATTTTGCCCAAACAGAGCGGCGAAAGTGCAAAAGGAACATGGGTTAGAGGAGGTTTTGTAATAGAAACTCAGGAACAGTACCCCAAAATGGTGGCATTCACAATGTTCGGCGAAGACAGAGCCGCAATGGTCGACGCAATCCCTATCGGGACACAGATCAACGTGCATTTCTCTCCCGAATCGCGTGAGTTCCAAGGCCGTTGGTACACCGACCTGCGTTGTTTTAGAATCGACACCTTTGTCCCCGCACAGTCGCAACCCGCAGGCAACTACCAAGCCGCTGCCCAACCCGCTGTGGCTCCGCAAGCTCCGGCACAGCCCGCTCCCGATTTCGCTTCGGCTCCGGCACAACCCGCCGGCGATTCGCAGATGGCCGTGGACGACGACCTGCCCTTTTAAGTGAAAACAGATTTTTCAATAAAAAACGCCCTCCGAAAAGAGGGCGTTTTTTTGTCCATTATATCTCATTATCAGGTTATCGGCGCAACTCCCAGAACGCCACTGCCGAGGCGGCCGCCACATTGAGCGAGTCCACACCGTGGCTCATCGGTATTTTCACCACATAATCGGATTTCTGCAACACATCGTCAGCAAGACCGTCGCCCTCCGAGCCAAGGACCAAGGCAAGTTTCTCGCAACGTTTCAGCTCGGAGCTGTCCAGAGGGATGGATTTATCCGAAAGGGCAAGGGCGGCAATGGCGAAACCCTCCTGCTTGAGCTCGTCGTAAGAGTCGAAAAAAGTCCACGGCAGCTGAAACACCGTGCCCATACTCACACGGCAGGCTCGACGCACCAAGGGGTCGCAACAGGTGCGGGTAAGCAGCACCGCGTCGATGCCCAAAGCGGCCGCCGAACGGAAAATAGCACCTACGTTCTCGGAGCTGGCCAGAGTGTCGAGCACCGCCACACGTCGGGCATCGCGCAACACCTCGGAAACCGACGGCAAGCTTGGCCTTCGCATGGCACTCAATATGCCACGGCTGAGGTCGTAGCCCGTAAGCTGACGCAACACCTCGCGCGAAGCGGCATACACAGGCACTTCGGGATTGAGCTCGCGCATCTGCGTGGCGAGAAACTTCTCCTCACACAGATACGACACCGGCTCCAAACCGTGTTCCAATGCAATGCGTATCACCTTGATACTCTCGCAGATAAAAATTCCCTCCTCGGGGTGCAGACGGTTTTTCAGCTGTGCCTCGGTCAAACTACGGTACGGCGCAAGTTCTTCGCAATCAATATTTTTTATCTCAATAACGTTCATCAAAACCAAATTTCGTTGCAGTAGTTACGTTTGGAAATAGCTTTGCAAAAGTACGCAAAAAATTTGATTTTTACGTGGATGCAAAAAGAATAACCGTGGCATCGGTGCAAAGGTTGTTCTTATCGAAAAAAACTATTTAGGTGAAAAACAGACACTCCGAATATTTTAAAACAAATTATGCGAAAAAAAATTTTTTTTTCAAACATTTTTTCAGTAAATTTGTAAATCCAAAAAAGAAGTGTAACATTTTTATAAATATCAAATTATGAGAAAGTTATTTATAGTTTTAATAGCTGTTTTATTGGCTAACGCAACTGTTTTCGCACAAAAAACCGTAGCCAAGGAAGATGTTCTGAAAAATTATCTCTCCGATTTTGAGAAAAACTACCCCGATGTTAAGGACGTGAAATGGGTTATGTACGACTCGCTCAACTACGAAGCCACTTTCACCAGCGACGACGTGTTGCAGAAAGTCCTCTATTCCAACAAAGGCACCGAAAAACGCTGGTATGTGGAACCGATGTACACCCCAAAAGCCATAAAAGACACTCTGGCAAATAGTTACGCCGGTTACAAAATCAAAGACGTTTGCATTGTTGAGCTTCGCGGCAAAATGACCTACCAAGTGCGTATATACAAAAAAGGCGGTCTCTTTGGCAGAAAACAGAAAGACCCCAAACAACTCAACTTCGAGACAAACGGCAAGTTTATCGACGTTATCAGTCTGTAAATCTGTAATATAAAGATAATAATTACGAGCCGTTTGCGTCGCAAACGGCTCGTAATTTTGTAAATCACCACCTATGGCCAAGAAAAAGAAATACTACGTGGTTTGGGAAGGCACGGAGACCGGCATCTTCGACAGCTGGGACAAATGCCAGAAAAACATCAAAGGCGTAAAAGGCGCGAAATACAAAGCCTTCGACAGCGAGGCCGAAGCTTGCAACGCCTTTTCCCAAGGCTATTGGCAGGTGATTAACGCCACCAAGAAACCGTCAAGGCCCAAGCCGTCACCCGCCCCTGGCGCCCCCACTTTCATAGCCGACAGTCTTGCCGTCGACGCGGCCTGCAGCGGCAACCCAGGCGTGATGGAATACCAAGGCGTGCGCACATCGGACAAATTTCAGATATTTCACAAAAAATTCCCCGTGGGGACCAACAACATAGGCGAGTTTCTGGCCATTGTGCACGGACTTGCGTATATGAAAAAACACGGCTTCACCCAACCCATCTACAGCGACTCCGTGAACGGCATGGCGTGGGTGCGACAGAAAAAATGCAAGACCAAACTGCCACGCACACCCGAAACCGAAGAACTGTTCCAATATATCGAACGGGCCGAGAACTGGCTGAAAACCAACACTTGGAACAACCAAATACTGAAATGGGACACCGACAGCTGGGGCGAAATACCCGCCGATTTCAACCGAAAGCACTGATACCATGAGAATTGCGTCCAACAGGATATGCGACATCGAGCGCTTCGCCTACAGCGAACTGCAAGAGGTGTATTCTGCCGACGAAATCCGCAACCTACTGAGAATCATCTTCGAAGAATATCTTGGCTGGGACCTCACCACATGGCTAATCTCCAAACAGAAAACCATCAACCAATCCGACCTGCTGAAGATAAACTTCGCCATCAAAGACCTGAAACGTCACCGACCGATACAGCACATCCTCGGCAAAGCCGACTTCTGCGGGATGACACTGGCGGTAAACGAGAACGTGCTTATTCCGCGTCCCGAGACGGAAGGACTGGTGGAGTTGGCCAAGAGCCACCTGCAGTCGCCGCAACGCATCCTCGACCTCTGCACCGGCAGTGGATGCATAGCCCTAGCCTTGGCAAAAGTTTTTCCCGATGCCGAAATCACCGCCGTGGATATTTCGGAAAAAGCCCTCGAAGTGGCAAGGCAAAACGCATGGAACCAGGAAGTTACAATAAACTTCATACAGTCCGACATCCTTAGCGACGACCTTGCCGAACTGCCGATGTTCGACGCCATTGTGAGCAACCCGCCCTACGTGCGTGAGCAGGAGAAAGCGACAATGCAGCCCAATGTGCTCGATTACGAGCCTAGCATGGCCCTTTTCGTGCCCGACAATGACCCGCTGCTTTTCTACCGTCGCATTGCCGAAATAGCACATAAACATCTTGTTACCAACGGATTACTAATTGTAGAGATTAACGAAAATCTCGGCGAGGAAACTGCCGCGCTGTTCCGTTCTAACGGCTTTGAAACGTCGTTGTACACCGACTTCAAAGAGAAGAATAGGTTCGTGGTGGGAAGGAAGGGATTATCTTTACATCTTCTCTAATCACAATTCACTATTAACCAATAACTAAAAAAACGTATCTTTGCATCTGCAAAACTGATTATTTATGAGCGAACACCGTTTTCTTGCCTTTGACTGCGGAGCCACCAGCTGCCGCGCCGTCCTTGCCACCCCTGCCGACGGCGGTTTCCGGATGGAGGAGGTCTGCCGTTTCCCGAACACCATCCTCAAAAAAGATGGAAAATACTTCTGGGACGTGAATTTCATCTTCAGCAAATTCCTGCAATGCCTCACCGACCTCGGACGCAAAGGGGTGAAAATCACCTCGATAGGCATCGACACTTGGGGCGTGGATTTCGGCCACATAGCTCCCGACGGCACATTGCTCGGCCTGCCCCGCTCCTACCGCGACCCCTACACTCGCGGCGTTCCCGAAAAGGTGTTCGACATGATTCCGCGCAGCGAGCTCTACGCCAAAACGGGCATACAGATAATGGATTTCAACAGCGTTTTCCAGCTCTACGCCCAACGGCAGGAGGGTTTTGCGCCGTTGCTAGGAGCCGACAAGCTGCTGTTTATGCCCGACCTGCTTACGTATCTGCTTACAGGACAGATGGTTTGCGAATACACCATCGCCTCCACTTCAGGCTTGATAAATCCGCGCACCCGCACTTTCGACAGCGACCTGCTCACACGTCTTGGTATCGACAGAAATATGTTCCCCGACATAGTGCAGCCTGGCACCGTGGTGGGACATCTGCGCAGCGAGATAGCCGCCAGCACCGGTCTCGGCGAGGTCCCCGTGGTGGCAGTGGCAGGCCACGACACCGCCTCGGCCATAGCCGCAGTGCCGGCCACCGACACCAATTTCGCCTATCTCAGCTCCGGCACGTGGAGCCTGATGGGGATTGTCGTCCCGTCGCCGATAATAAACACGGAATCAGAGAGATATAACTTTACAAACGAAGGCGGTATCGAAGGCACCACACGGTTTCTGAAAAACATCACCGGAATGTGGCTGGTGGAACAGTGCCGCAAGTCGTGGCACGCGCAGGGACGCGACTACAGCTATCCCGAGATGGTGGCGATGGCGGAGAGATGCGAAGGCTTTGTGGGAAGGATAAATCCCGACAACTCACGTTTTGCCAATCCCGCCGACATGTCTAGCGAAATTCGTGCCGACCTTGCGGAGAAAGGCTTCCCCGTACCGCAGAACGACGGCGAGATGCTGAGCTGCATCTACCATAGTCTGGCCGAACGGTATGCCGAAGTGTTCGGGATGCTGCGGCAGTTCGCACCTTTCGAGATAATGCGTCTGCACGTGATAGGAGGCGGCTCCGCCAACACCCTCCTCAACCGCTGGACCGCCGAGGCCACAGGTCTCCCCGTGGTAGCGGGACCCACCGAGGCAACTGCCTTGGGAAATGTCATGGTTCAGGCGAAAAGTTTTTAGTTGAGAGTTGAAAATTGAAAGTTAGTGGGCAGGGGCACAGTAGGAGTGAATAATATTTCGCCCAATGGCAATTAAAATCGATTTAGGAATTATATGTAGAGACGCGACATGGCACGTCTTTACCGGCTGGCAGAACACATGTTACAAATATCAAAAAAAGGAACAGCCGGCGGACTGTTCCTTGATATCTTTCCTGCAAAGACTAGGATAACGAAATGATTTCGCCATCTACTTGACTATCAGTTTTTCTACTTTGGTAAAGGTGCTGTTGGTTACACGCACGAAATAGGTGCCGCGGGCCAGCCCTTCGAGGTTTATCTGTTCTGTGGTGTTGGCATTGATGGTCTTGTTGAAAATGGTGCGGCCGTTGATGTCGATAAGAGAGTATTCCACATTGCCTCGCACGCCCTCGATGGTGAGGTTTGCCGACGTGGATGCAGGGTTGGGTTGTAGTTTGACAACGGCGTTGTCGGTTGTTGTTATTATATCGCCACCAATGTTTCTGGCATATACAGAGCATTCCATATCATCGTTGAATCCTTCAAGGTCTTTTTTGAATTGCAAATGTAGTATATATGTATAATATCCCTGACCAAATGTCAAATTGGGGTCATTTAGCATATCGATGCTTAAACCATTAAGCACGATACTGTCTATTACGCAATTTGGTTGTGGTACGATTGAGAAAACGACAGTAGATCCCAGAGGATATGACATGGTTATGCCAGTGATGTCGTTTCCGGTACTGTTCTCATAAATCAAAGCATTGCCGGCAGGGAATGCCGTCCAAGTGACGGTGCGGAAAGTTGTCTGCATTCTGGGTCCTACTATCATGCGTATCATCGGGATTTCCGTAGCGTCAGTTAAAAAGATTCTGAACGGAACATTGGGATTATTTCTGTTGTCGTAAGCAATAACACTATAGATTGATCCCATTCCAAATGAGTGACCGAGCAGACCGGGCAGAGGCCGTGGGATACTGTCGTTGTCGTAGTAAAAGGATGCTCCTACTGCGGGTGAGAAGGTGGATCCTACACTTTTTTCATACCCGATATAGTATCTGGTGTTTGGCTGTAATGCGGGTTGGTTGGGGAAAGGTATGCGTATTGTAGGGTAGGTGCCGAAAGTTTGGTAGCCGGTAATGAAAGTATTTATATCTGTCTGTTGTATGGTGTATGAAGGTGTACCTATGTTCTGACTTATGTAATAAATGGCCGAATTGCTTACGCTGTCGATATACAATTTCGGATTTATAATGGAACCAGGGAGAACATAACCGACACGTGTGGATGGTACTATCTCGATGCCACGAATAACCCAGCCTTGTGGAACCGTATCGGGAGTGTTGTACATTACAAACCCGCCAAGTGGATCGTTGTTCTGAATTGGGTTCATGTCCAGAGGGGGATCCCAAAAGCTATAACCGCGCAGAATGCCGTTGTCGCGGCCCCAGATGCGGTTGCCGTTATAGTCGCAGTTTACATAAAAGGGTATAGTATCGAGGTAGTATAGATTGGAGTCGCTCGACAATGTTATTATAACAGAGTCGTATCCCGCGTTAACCCAAGGTAATGGATTTGATGTTCCGAATGTGTCCGAGCATCCAGTGAAATAGTTCCCTTTCCGGCCGTGGGGGTCGATGTAGGCAAAAGTGTCGAATAGCGGATCCGCCGGCAATGAGGCAATTTGCTGGCTTTGGGCTATCACGTTGCCCGAACTGTTGAGTATTTTACTATAAATATTCGTCTGTGTGTTGATGCCGTTGTTTCTGAAATTCGTTACCAACAGGAGGTCGTTCCCGCCCATGCCCTGCGGAACAAGGTGATAACCGCCGTCGTAAATCTGAGAACTTAACACATTCAAACGGTTGGGTGTGGAAATTTCGTAAATAGAAAAATCATCGACCAACCAATAGTAACCGTATGCGCCTCCGATAACAGTGTCGCTTTTCCAACGCAAACGCAAGAATAAATTTGTGTAATTGCATACAGAGTAGGGGAGGTTCACGGTTTTAATGCCTTTTGTCTGTTCGTTAGGACTCATCTCCAAACCGCGTCGGTTTATGTGGATGCTGTTCCAGTTTATGCTGTCCGAAGAATATTCAAGGAAGCAGGAGTCTTGGTTGAATGTCTTATAATACTGATAGAAAGACACGTCATACATTTTGCCAGAAGTGGTGGTTACGCTTTTAAATGCCATCCAAGAGTCGAATTTGGCCATTGTATTCGTACCGCCCCAACTACCAATCTGGTCCTGCATTGACATTGCCATAAAACCGCCGCCAGACGGAGATTCGAAAATACCCACGAGACTGCCGTTGTTTAAGTAGACAATGGAATAAATATTATTGGCATCGAACGAAACAGGCATGTCTGAAGTGGCTTGGGCTATGGCAGCAGGCGTTGTGTCTGCCACTCGGTTCCAACGTGAGTAGGCGGCAGTCTGGTAGCCGTTGCCCGAGGCGTATCCCACCCGGTAGTGCGGTGTTGCGTTATTGAAATCCTCATAGAACACACGAGTGCCGCTTTGTGCGAAAAGCACAGCTGTACTCAGTGCCAGCGAAAGAAATAATACGATTTTTTTCATGGTTGTTGTTTTTTGTTAATAATAATTGTCGGTTGTGATGGCCTACATTGCGAAATACAGTGGCGTGCAATCGACACTGCAAATTTACATTTTTTATTTGAAAAAACAAATTTTTGAAAACTGAATTTTTTGTTTGTGTGGTATTTAATAGGTAAACAATTGATAATTAATAATTTATAATTAGTGATTGGTATTCGTAGGTTATTATTCGGTTGGAATGTAAATGGGTAATAATTTGTATCTCAACAAACATGTTCTCCCTCAAGGTTCTGCTATTATTTACACCTATTTACACCCGAAACGAAACACTTATAACTTTTCACCAATCAATTAATTCTCTGTCTATAGTCATCAAAAAAACCATTGGATTTTTCTTCATCACTTTTTTTTCGTATCTTTGTAGAAACCATATTGCCTCGGCAATAGACACAATCTTTTGAAAATCAAAACAATAAAATAATACCGACAGATATGAACTACGATGTAATAGTTATTGGCAGCGGTCCCGGAGGATATGTTGCCGCAATAAAATCGGCACAGCTGGGTATGAAAACCGCCGTGGTGGAACGCGAGAACCTTGGCGGGATATGCCTCAACTGGGGCTGTATCCCCACCAAAGCCCTTCTGAAAAGCGCTCAGGTGTACAACTACATAAACCACGCCTCGGCCTACGGTGTGGCGGCACAGCCCGCCGAAGCCGACCTGCCCGCAATGGTGGCCCGCAGCCGCGGAGTGGCCGAGACCATGAGCAAAGGCGTGCAGTTCCTGCTCAAGAAAAACAACGTTGACGTGCTTACCGGCACCGGCAAAGTGATGCCCGGCAAGAAAGTACAGGTTACCAACGCCGAAGGCGAAGCTACGGTGTACGAGGCCAACCACATCATCATAGCCACCGGCGCCCGCTCGCGCAACCTGCCCAACCTGCCGCAGGACGGCAAGAAAATCATCGGCTACCGCGAAGCCATGACTCTGCCGCAGAAACCCAACAGCATGGTGGTGGTAGGCTCCGGAGCCATCGGAAGCGAGTTTGCCTTCTTCTACCAGTCGATAGGCGTGCAAGTTACCCTCGTGGAGTTCCTGCCCAACGTTGTCCCCAACGAGGACGAGGATGTGTCGGCACAGATAAGCCGCTCGTTCCGCAAGATGGGAATGAAAGTGATGTCCTCCGCTTCTGTTGAGAAAGTGGACATCGACGGCGACATCTGCCACGTCACCATTCAGTCGAAAAAAGGCACCGAAGTGGTGGATGCCGACATAGTACTCTCGGCAGTGGGCGTTGTCACCAACCTCGAAGGCATAGGTCTTGAAGAGGTGGGCATCGCCACCGAACGCACCAAAATCGTTGTCGACGACTACTACCGCACCAACGTGGAAGGCTACTACGCCATCGGCGACGTGGTGCACGGTCCCGCACTGGCTCACGTGGCATCGGCCGAAGCCCTTGTTTGCGTGGAGAAGATTGCCGGTCACGACCCGCAACCCGTCAACTACAACAACATTCCCGGCTGCACCTACACCACTCCCGAAGTGGCCTCGGTGGGAATGAGCGAGAAAAAAGCCCGCGAAGCCGGATACGAGGTGCTGGTGGGCAAATTCCCCTACACCGCCTCTGGCAAGGCTACGGCAGCCGGCAACCGCGACGGTTTCATCAAAATGGTTATCGATGCCAAGACCGACCAGATTCTGGGCGCACACTTCTGTGGCGACAACGTCACCGAGATGATTGCCGGAATAGTGTCGGCACGACAGAACGGCCTCACCGCCAAACAGGTGGCCGCCTCGGTGCACCCGCACCCCACCATGTCCGAAGCCATCATGGAAGCCATCGAACAGGCCTACGGCAAAGCCGTACATCTTTAATAACCGACAAATCATAATCCCCCCGACATCACTGTTTGGGGGATTTTTTTATAAAAAAAGACAATCTCCGTTTCGCAGAAATAAATTGATAGTTGAAATGCTCCTAGCCGCAAGCGGCTGAAATCCATGGAATCTTAAAAATTATTTCGCCTACGGCGAAAGTGATTTACAAGATTTGAAATATTTCGTGAGCCGTAGGCGAGCAGGAGAAAACAAAAAAAGATTTACCGAAATACGTAATTTTGAGTCGAATAGGAGAAGAAAAGAAATAGATTGCCATTGAAATAACACTTCACTATGACCGAACAACAGATACTGCAATCGTACAGCATTGCCAAAGAGCGTTACGCCGCCATTGGCGTGGACACCGACAAAGCCATTGCCACCCTCGAACAGACCCCCATCTCGCTGCACTGCTGGCAGGCCGACGACGTGATGGGTTTCGAGAGCAACGCCGGACTCTCGGGCGGCATACAGACCACCGGCAACTACCCGGGCCGCGCCCGCAACATCGACGAGGTGCGCTCCGACCTCGAGTTCGTAAACAGCCTGCTGGCAGGCATCCAGCGCGTCAACCTGCACGAGATATACGGCGACTTCCAAGGTCGGTTCGTGGACCGCGACAGAGTGGATGCCTCCTATTTCCAAAGCTGGATGGACTGGGCAAAGAGCATCGGCGTGAGCCTCGATTTCAACTCCACCTCCTTCGGTCATTCCAAGAGCGGCAACCTCTCCCTCGCCAATCCCGACCCCGAGATACGCAGTTTCTGGATAGAACACACCAAACGCTGCCGTCGTATCGCCGACGCCATGGGCAAGGCACAGGGCGACCCCTGCATAATGAACATCTGGGTGCACGACGGACTGAAAGACCTCACCGTGAACCGCAAACGTTACCGCGAGCTGCTTGCCGCCTCGCTCGACGAGATACTTTCCGAGCCGTTGCCCGATATGAAATCGTGTGTGGAAGCCAAGCTGTTCGGCATCGGGCTGGAGAGTTTCACCGCCGGCTCGCACGACTTCTACACCGGCTACTGCGCCACCCGCAAGGTGATGTACACCCTCGACACCGGTCACTACGAGCCTACCGAAAACGTGTCCGACTTTGTGTCGTCGTTGCTGCTGTACGTGCCCGAGCTGATGCTCCACGTGAGTCGCCCCATCCGTTGGGACTCCGACCATGTGACCATAATGAACGACCAAACCCTCGACCTTTTCAAGGAGATAGTCCGTGCCGACGCACTGCACCGCGCCCACATCGGCCTCGATTACTTCGACGCATCCATCAACCGCATAGGGGCTTATATCATCGGCACTCGGGCCACGCAAAAATGTCTGTTGCAGGCACTTCTGGAGCCGCTGGCAAAACTCCGCGAGTACGAAAACAACGGTCAGGGTTTCGAGCTGCTGGCGCTGATGGAAGAGGCAAAGACACTGCCTTTCGGAGCCGTTTACGACTATTTCAACCTTAAAAACAACGTGCCTGTGGGCGAAGATTTCATCGCCAACGTGCAGGAATACGAAAAAACCGTAACAAGCAAGCGTATCTAAAAAATGGAACAATACCAAAATGCCCCGAAGGGGCAACAGACTACAAACGGGGGTGACAACCCCCGGAAAAAAAATACAAGTCATGGCACATTGAAAAGCACCATTGTCGTATCGCTCACCAATTACTTGGATGCCGGTGCCATAGTGGCTGGAGCCAGCGGACTTACGCTGTGGCAGAACTATCTGGGACTCAGTGAGGTGCATCTCGGTTGGCTCAACTTCATCAGTGCCAACTGTTTGGGAGCCGCCATCGGTGCCATCATCGGCGGCTTTCTGGCCGACCGCTACGGACGCAAGTTCATCTACACCTACAACCTGCTGGTGTATATGCTTGGGGTGCTGACAATTATGCTTTCCATCAATTTCCCGATGCTCCTTGCCGGATTCCTGATAACGGGCATCTCGGTGGGCATTGGCGTCCCTGCCTCGTGGACCTACATCTCGGAGAGTTCCGAGGTGGGCAACCGCGGTCGCAATATCTGTATCTCGCAGATGTCGTGGGGTTTCGGTCCGATGATAATACTGTTGCTCGGTATGTTTTTCGCCCCCGACGGCTACCTGTTCGGATGGGTGGAGAAAGTGGCACAATTCTTTGGCGGCGAAGGACTTACGGTGGAAGATGTAAACGTGTTCAGCTCGAGGATAGTTTTCTTCTCGTTGCTGGTGGTGGCTTTCGTGGCGTGGAATCTGCAACGCAAGCTGGATGAGAGCAACGAATGGAGGGCAAGCAAGGCTGAGGCAGAAAATAAAAACGAAAAGAAGGGTTTCGGCCATGCCATGAAGGTGCTTTTCACCAACAAAACTGCCATCAAGACCGTCTGTTTCCTTGCCGTGATCTACCTCTCGTGGAACCTCGTGGCCTCGGTGCTGGGCTTTTTCCAGCCGCATATCTACGAAACGGCGGGTGGGGTGAGCAACGAGCAGGCCAACTGGATGAACTGCATACAATGGGCCATCATCGTGGCTACCACCTTCGTCTTTTCGCGACTTATCGACAAAATCAGTCACCGGCTGTTCTACATCCTCGGACTTCTGGTAGCCATCAGCGCGTGGGTTATCATCGTAACCGTAGGTGTTAACGGGCAGGCCGGACTGTGGCTGTTTACCATACTTTGGGGTATCGAAGGCGGTATCTCGGTGCAGATTTTCTACGCCCTGTGGGGCTCCGAGCTGTTCCCCACCAAGTTCCGCGCCGGAGCGCAAGGACTTATGTTTTTCATTGTCAGAGGGTTGTCGGCAGTCTGGGGATTGACTTTCACCTATATCTACGGCGAAAATGGCGAGGGATTCATCGTCGCTGCCTACTGCATGATAGCACTATTGCTTATCTCGCTGATAGTAGGAACGATAGGCTGTCCCAACACCCGTGGCAAGTCGCTTGCGCAGATAACGAAAGAAAGGTATGGAGGAATTGATAATTGATAATTGAAAATTGACAATTAGTGGTCAGTTGGCAGTATTCAGGGGTCAGTAAGCGAATAGCCCTGAAAGGGCGATAGAATACAGGCGGGGGTGTTAACCCCCGAAAAAACGAAGAAAAAACACAGATAAAAGCGACACAATGAACAAAAGGCATCAACTTGCAGAAACGATTTCGCAGATGGCCGAAGTGGCGGGCTACCTTTGGCAGAACGGCTGGGCCGAACGCAATGGCGGCAACATCGTGATAAACATCACCGACATAATGGACGACCGTCTCCGTCGGCAGCCGCCGATGAAGGAAAATCCTGAGCTAGAAGTGGATGGCGAGAAACGTCGGATGATTTCCATCGGCACCCGCCTGCCCCACCTGAAAGGCTGCTATTTCCTTTGCAAAGGCACCAACCGTCGTATGCGCGACGTGGCCGAGCGTCCGATGCACAACGCCTCCATCATCCGCATCCTCGACGACTGCGAGCATTATGTCGTGGTGGCCGACCGTTTTGTGATGCCAACCAGCGAACTGCCGTCGCACCTGTGCGTCCACAACTACCTCATTTCCAAAGGCTCGCCCTACAAAGCCACGCTGCACACCCACCCCATCGAGCTTGTGGCGATGACACACAACCCCGCTTTCCTGCAAAAAGATGTCCTGACACACCTGCTGTGGTCGATGATACC
>JAEEGH010006663.1_pt1 | contig 28140 bp, 16 predicted proteins | sample 9134181 | NCBI WGS metagenome assembly JAEEGH01 (sample SAMN16246544, study PRJNA631951) | gut metagenome | biome: gut microbiome; feature: rumen; material: DP-attached | host: Bos | place: Iran: Karaj | collected 2018-10 | reverse complement strand
GCCAAAAGAAATAATCCTTTTATTTACAGGCTTTTGCAATAACATGGCATTTCATGCAAAAACCGTAAATATGACTCATAATCTGGAGGTCCCAGGTTCAAGCCCTGGCTGGTCCACTACTGAAAAGCAAGCACTTACGAGTATCTCGCAAGTGCTTTTTTCATGTCTGCGTAAACAAACGTCTTGAGTTCAGTACACATATAAACAAATTTTCGCAATCTTGTTAGACTGCGAAAACTTGTTGAAATCGTTAATGAACGGAATAAGGCTATTCAAAGAAACCAAAACCGCCAATAGCTGTGAGCATCTGCTCGACATAGTCCCACGATGTGTCTCTCCAGTGGAAGCCGAGACGGTGTAGAACAGAACAGGTGTAGTGGTTGTTACGTTCGATGATAGCAGCCTTTTGCCCATGAGCTATATCCTGGTATGCCAAAATGGCTGAGAGCAGTTTGGCCTTTTCCGGGTCTTGTCCGGCAACAGCGATGGTATTCTCAAACTCGTCGTTTTCTACAAAGTGTATCTCTCTTCCTACCTTCTTCATGAGTTGGAGTACATCACCGAGTAGCTCTGTGTGGTTGTTAAAAGGTTGGAATACTGTACATTCCTTAGGAGTTGACGCGAGGAGTACAACAGCTTTGGCTGTTTCGTCAATAGGTGACATCTCAGTAAGCTCGTCGTAACCATCGTAGGGACAACATCCCAACGTGTAGAACACCTTGAGGCGACCCATGTAGCTGTTGCTGTTGAAATTGGCTTGGAATTCACCATCGTAGCTTCGTGGTGCCAGATTTCCTACACGCATTACTTTGGCACTGAGGCCATGGTGAACGACAGCATCCAGTACCAGACGCTCTGCAAGGAATTTAGAGTGAATGTAGCGATTGTCCAAGAACTGACCGAACCAGAATTTGCGTTCGTCGAGTGTGGGCACCTCTTCTCCGTCATTATGGAGAATCCATACTTCGCCGATGGAGGTCGTGGAAATATGTATTAGTCGGGAGCCAGTCTTCAGACAGAATTCAATACAGCGTTGGGCACCACCGATATTCACGTCCTCGATGTCAGTTCCCTTAGAGAAGTGCTTCACGTTTGCAGCGCAGTTGAACACGGTCTGGATAGCTGGATGTCCATCGGGTAGAATGCCTGACATGTCTTCCGTTACGTCGCCATTCACCACAAAGAGGCGACTGCCAAAGAGTTCCTTAAATGATTGCTCGAAATAATAGAACAGCAGGTTCTTGAGTCGGTGCTCGGCGGAAGCCTGGTCTTTGCCGCGTACAACACAGGTGATAGTGGAGGCGTCGGAGTCAATGAGTTCGCGCAGCACGTGGATACCCAGATAGCCCGTGGCGCCTGTCAGGAGGACATTCCCCAACTGCTGACGCTCGCCCTTTAGGAACGTCTCGATATTGTTGCGTTGTAGGATGGCATCGATACCCGAATAATCGAAACTCTCAATCTCGGTGTCAGTCTCCTTTTCTGGGGCACCCCCTCCCACAAACTGTGCCAAGAGGCGCGGTGTGGGATGATCGAATACATCACGGTAAGCCACATGGTGTCCACCCTTGTCGGCCTCGATAATTACTTTGGTCACCATGAGCGATGTACCGCCCATTTCAAAGAAATTGTCAGTAGCGCCTACCTTATCAAGAGAAAGGATACCCGCGAAGATGTCACAGAACAATGTCTCAATATCGCCTACAGGAGGCACATAATCGCGTTCCTCGACTTGTATCTGTGGTGCGGGCAAGGCACGACGGTTTACCTTCTGATTCTGGTTCAGTGGAATACAGGGAATCTGCATTGTGGCAGCAGGTACCATGTAAGGCGGTTTGCGTTCGCGGATAAAGGCATTCAGCGCCTGGATATCAATCTTCTTTTCGCTTACCACATATGCAGCTATGAACTTACCGCCATTGGGGTAATCGAATGCTTGTACGGTAGCATCGCTAATACCTGAGAACTCGCGAATAACAGATTCCACCTCCTTGAGTTCGATGCGGAAACCACGAATCTTCACCTGGCCGTCGCGACGTCCCACAAACTGAATATTACCATCGGGCAAGTAACGCACCACATCGCCTGTACGGTAGCAGCGCTTCCCGTTCCAATTAATATAGGTGTCGGCCGTCTTTTCCGGCAAGTTCAGGTAGCCGCGACTTACTTGAGGGCCAGATACCAACATCTCACCAGCAGCACCTAATGGCAGACGGTTCATATCCTTATCTACGATATAGAGTTGCAGGTTGTCCAGTGGCTTGCCGATAGGCGCATTCTGTTCAAACTCCTTCAAGGCATAGGCTGTCGTAAAGATGGTGCACTCCGTAGGACCATAGCCGTTGTGTAGCTGGTAGGCAGTAGGCGGTGTGAGTGGTAGAATCTTTTCACCACCGACCGAGAGGTGACGCAACGAGTGGTTATCGCAGTTCATCGCGAACTGGCAACCCACTTGTGTCGTCATGAACGAATGTGTCACGCCCTCCTCGTTGAAATAGATATTCAGGTCAGGAAGGTTCAGACGGATGTCATCGCCCACAATCACAACGGCAGCACCAGATGTCAGTGCCGGATACATATCCATCATGCAGGCATCGAAACCATAGCTTGCATATGCAGCCACTTTGTCGCCAGGCTGCAGGTCGTAGTAGCGCTGGAACCAATGACAGAAACATACCAGGTTACGGTGCTCCAACTGACAGCCCTTCGGATTACCCGTAGAACCGGAGGTGTAGAGCAGGATGAAGAGGTCTTCGGGCTTGATGGTGACGGGTTGAGGAACTCCGGAGAGGTCTGTCAAGTCTTTTGTCAAGAACACAGGACCTTGATACTCACTCACTTTCTCCAGCAGAGTCTCCTCAGCAATCAGCAGTTTTGCATTGGCATCCTGCATCATGAAGTTGAGGCGTTCAGAGGGATAGCTGGGATCCAGCGGCTGATAGGCACAACCGGCCTTCAGCACGCCCAATGATGCCAGCACCATCCACTCGCTGCGACCGATGAGGATGGAAACCACATTCTCCTTCCCACTTTCCACTTTGCTTTGTATAAGGGCTGCTATGGCATTGGTCTTTTCATCCACCTCTTTATAAGTGAGTCGCACATCGTGATAAACTACAGCCAGATTGTCGGGCGTTTCTGTTACTTGACGACGGAACAGTGATACGATGGTCTGCGTGTTATCATAATCCACTGCAGTTTGGTTAAAGGAATCCAGCAAGTTGATGCAGGTACTGTCCATAAGCGAGATGCTGCGCAACGGCTGTTCGGCAGCGGCAGCAAAAGCAGTCACTGCATTGCTTACGCTCTGCGCCAGGCTCTGCATCATGGCCTCGCTGTATTGTCCGTTGTCGTATTCGATAGCTACGACAGGCTCTCCTCCCTCGTCGGTAATATAGAAAGCTATTTTGAACTTAGGAACATTCAGTTCCATCGTCTCGTCTGCCAACACCTTCTTTCCGCCTACACGGTAATCGCTCAGCACACCCATTTGGTATGCGAACATGATATCAGCCTTGAGACCGAAATCTGCAGCGACACGTGCAAAGGGATAGTTCTCATGGGCAAGGGTCTGTTCGAAAGTATCTGCACTCTCATGCAGGAACTCCTGTACACTCTGGGAACCTATCTTGGAAGATAATGCAAGGGTGTTCACAAACATACCCATCGTATTGGCCACTCTCAGGTTACTGCGGCCATTGGAGATGGTGGTGATGCACACTTGGTCATTTCCGGAGAAACGTGAGAGGCAATAGAATACGGCACTCAGCAGCACGGCCGAAGGTTTCACGCCCTGTTGCATGGCCAGCTGCTCAGCATCGTTCCACACAATAGGTGCGCATACACGGCCGTTCTCGCCTTGGGGACGAGGATTGGTAAGGTCTGGTGCCAGTTCTGTTACTTCTTCCACCTCGCCCAGTCGCTGTTTGAAGAACTCAGCGGCTTCGGCAAATGCCTCGCTCTTTTCGGCAGCCTTTTGTTCAGTAACGAACTGATGATAGTCGCACATTTCAGGCTCTATCTCCTTACCATCCATGAGGTCACATATCTCGTGAATGAACAGGTCATACGAATAACCGTCGCATACCAGGTGATGAATGTCACAATATAGGTAAAGTGCTTTTTCTGTATGAATGGTCGCTAAGCGGAAGAGACGGTCCTTGCTTAGGTTGAAAGGCCGTACGAATCCATGGCGGAAGGCGAGTGCTTCCTCTTCGTTCATGGTATAGTGTTCTACTTCCACTGGTGTCTCACGGTCGCCCATCACCTGCACGACCCCACTTTCGTCGGTTGTAAACCGTACGAAGAGAGCCGGGTGATTCTCCACAGCCTGCACCGTCGCTTTCTTTAAGGCCTCGGCATCGGTTTCTATGGGGAAGGTAAGGCATACCGGGGTGTTGTAAAGCGTAGAAGTGGGATTCTTCATGCAGTCGAAATACACGCCGGTCTGAGCATAGCTCAGTGGGGTAGCCTTGGCAGGACCAGAAGGGCTGTCCGTGCTGGCAGGACTGGTAGGGTTAGCAGCGCCGCCAGAGAGCATCACTGTCAGAATTTCGTTCTCCACCGTCTGGATGCTGGCACCTTTGGTGAGGAGTTGGGCATCCAGTTGTACGCCGAAACGTTTGTAAATCTGAGTAGCCACCTTGATGCCTAATATGGAAGTGAGACCAACATAGCGCAGGTCGGTAGTGATACCGAAAGCATCTGTATTCAACACGCCGGCCACGATTTCCTTCAGTTGCTCCTCAAGGATATTGAGTGGTGCTGCAGATTCTGACTCCGTTTCATCGGCAGAGCCAAATACAGGTTCCGGTAATGCACGGCGGTTTACCTTTTGGTTCTGGTTCAGGGGGATGGCATCGATTTGCATCGTGGCAGCAGGAACCATATAAGGCGGTTTCTGTTCCATGATGAAACTATTCAGCGCCTTGACATCAATCTGTTCGTCGGATACGACGTATGCAGCGATGTATTTTCCACCAGTAGGATAGTCGAAAGCCTGCACCGTAGCATCCTTGATTCCGGGGTACTGGCGGATGACAGCCTCCACTTCCTTCAGCTCGATGCGGAAGCCGCGAATCTTTACCTGTCCATCTTTGCGGCCCACAAATTCGATGTCGCCGTTTTCACGGTAGCGCACGATGTCACCGGTACGATAAACGCGCTTCCCGTTCCACTCCACAAAGGCAGCAGCGGTCTTCTCGGGTTGGTTCAAGTAACCCACTCCCACTTGCGGACCTGCAATAATCAGTTCACCGGAAGAACCCCAAGGAACTTGCTTTCCAAAACGATTTACAATATGGAGTTCCACATTATCATTTGGTTTGCCGATAGGGATGTTAGGCTCGTTCTTGTCTACAAAATGACTGCTTACATAGCAGGTGGTTTCCGTGGGACCGTATGCATTGAGCAGGGCATAGGAAGGCGGATCCAGACTCATCAGTTTCTCACCGCCCGTTCCCAAATACTGTAGTCCGGGAATATTGGGATAGGAAAGAGCCAACTGCGTAGCCATCTGCGTAGTCATAAAGCAGTGGGTGATGCCTTCCTTGCAGATGTATTCATAGATACCCTCCAAATTGAACCGAATGTCATCTTGTATAATATATATGGTAGCACCAGCCCATACGCAGGCCCACAGGTCATGCTGGTAAGCATCGAAGCCGTAGCCGGCGTAAGTGGCATAGCGCGAACCAACTTTCAGGCCGACATGCCTGACATGGAAATCAGTGAAGATGCGGAAGTTCTCTTCAGTCAGTATCACACCCTTGGGCGTACCGGTGGTGCCGCTGGTGTAAAGCAATACCAAGGCATCTTTTCCGTCATAGGCCGAAGCATCCTTCTTCATGAACTCCAGTCGCTCTTCGGGATAGCTGCTATCTAAGGGCAACTGGGTGAGACCAGCCTTGGCAATGGCCAGTGGTGCCAGTACCATCTTTTCGTCGCGTGGTACAGAGAAACCTACCACGCGTTCTCCGCAGCGGATGGTATATGCTGGGTCGATGGTGTCGGTGAGTTTATCGACCTCGGCGAAAGTGAGTCTTTTGTCGCCAGCCACGCAGAAGATATCATTTGGACGTTCGGCCACATGTTGCTTGAAGCGCTCTACCAGCGTTTGGTGAGGAGCAGGTTTCAGCGTGGGGTTGAGGTTATTCAGCCATTCCACCTGCTTCGGCAAGGCATATTCTACTTCCTTCACTGTCTCGGCCGTGAGCATGGAACGTAGGATGGCGCTGTAGCAGGCTGCCAATTCTGTCATGAATGCCTCGGAATAGTCGGCGATGCTGTGCCCTATTTTAAGATAATATCCTTCAGCTGACGTCATGAGTTCTGCACCGATCTTCCAGATAGGTGTGTGTGGACGTAAGTCTTCGGTATAAAGACGCTGTCCTTCCAGATTCAAGCATAATCTGTCTTCGAAGACGGAGCCTTGATAGGTAAAGACGATTTGATTATTCAGTCCCAAATCGCGGATGGCGTCTTGGTAAGCATAGTATTGCAACTGCTGAGCGGTATCCATCTGATCCTTCAAAGCGCAGAACAGTTCACCAAGGGTCTCGTCTCCATTTGTCTGAATAAAGACTGGCAGGGTGTGCACCATCATAGTCACTGAATGATGATAGCGAACATCAGAACGGCCGTGATAAACGGTGCAGTAAGAAGCTTTGTCTTCCGCACTATATGCGGCTAGAAGCAGTCCCCATGCTGCTTGCATCAGTGTGCTTTCTTTGACATTCCATTTTTGCTTGATGGCTTGGATGTCTTCCTTGGTAACTGCAAGCTGATGGGCCTTGTAACTGATTTCGGTAGTTGTCTTGTCCTGTGTGCTTTCCGGCAACGGCAGGGAGTCGGTATCGACAGCGTCACAGAAAGTCTTGGCATACCACTCACGTGCCTCGGACATCTTGGCCTCGTCAGCACGCAGCGTTTCTTCTTCCTTTGCGATGATGGCGCCGTCTATTGTCTCACCTACAGGTTGCTCACCGTTATAGCAACGTTCGATATCGTGATACACGACTATTGTAGAGAAAGCATCTGTGATTACATGATGTGTGTCAAAATAGAACCATGTCTCACCGCTGGAAGTCGTATAAATCTCGGTACGCCAAAGACGCTCTTCATGAGGGTCCATTGTGCGTGCGAAACCACGACGGGCTTCATCCATGGAATTGACGGAAAAGACAGGAACTGTCTCTTCTAAACCAGGGAATGTGCCGCTCTCCATTTGGGGTAGTTTCTTGTCGTCAAGCACAACATGCGAGGCTAAGTACGGATGGGCGCAAAGGGTTTCATAAACCGCCTTGCGGAAACGATTCAAATCAATGACAGGTGGAAGCGCCACCAACAGTGCGTTCTGGTAATTGACATTATTGTCCTTGTTGGAAACGCAGGCGTAATAGACGCCCAATTGGCTTTGACTCAATGATGATCTCATTTTATTGTGGTTTTTATGTTATTGTATAATAGGGGTAGAAGAATCGTTCTATATAATATTGACAGAGTCAAGGAAAATGATGCAGATGGCGATGGGAACGAGCCAGCGTAGCACAACCAGATACAGGAATGAACTTACGCGTGACCCTTGGTACCTTGTCTTTGGGACGAACCATCCCGTGAACAAAGCTGCTCCTAATGCACCAATTGGTATCAGAATATCAGTGACAATGGTATTGGCGGAGTCGAACAGGTTTTGCCCCATCACGCTGAGCCAATCGGCATTGCCTGTCATCGACAATATGCACAAGGTATTGGTGATAATCTGTATCACGGCGATTACTACCACGCTTTGGTGCCTGTTGAGTGGCCTCTTGGTTTCTGAAGTAGCATCACAGAGAAAGGCGACCATTACCTCCATCATAGAAATGGTCGATGTAATGGCTGCGACACACATTAGTCCGAAGAAGACAGTGCAGGTCAGCGTTGGACTGAACATATGCTGGAACACAGCCGGCAAAGTGACGAATGTAAGATCCGGTCCTTCTGTAGGACTGAACCCGTAGGCGAACACGGCAGGAAAGACAATCATACCAGCCAGTAGCGATACTATGAGGACGAGCACGATCATCTGAATTGACGTCGATGTGACTTCCTGATCCTTGGGCATATAGCCTCCATACGTGACGAGTACACCCACACCAACTGACAAGGTGAAGAAACTTAATCCCATCGCTTGTAAGACCACCTTCGATGTGATTTTCGAGAAGTCTGCCTCAAACAGATACCGCAGTCCAATGCTGCCGCCATCGAGGAAAACCATGTGGATAGCCATGAGTATCAAAATGATGAACAGAAGTGGCATGAGAATCTTGCTCAGTCGCTCAATACCCTTGTTGACGTCGAACCACAGTACCGATGCCGTCATCACAATGGCTATGGTGGCATAGATAATCATGACTGGGGCATGTCCCTCAAAAGCATGAAAATGAGCCTTTAGTGCTTCTGCATCCATACCGGCGAACGTGTTTGATGCTGCCTCAACCATGTAGTAGATACACCATCCTGTGACCACAAAATAGAAGCTCATGATGGCAAGTACACACAGAAGGTTTATCCATGCCATCCATTGCCACCTGTTAGTTCCGCTCACGACGCGGTAAGCACTGTATGCGCTCCTGCCCGAAAGTTTTCCGATCAGGAACTCGTTCATGACCAAAGGCAGTCCGAAGATGAGCGAACAGGCTATATACAATAAGATGAAAGCTCCACCGCCGTTTTCCCCTACGATATAGGGGAATTTCCAAATACTTCCTAATCCTACGGCACTGCCTGCAGCGGCCAATAAGACTCCAATTTTAGATGAAAATGACTTCATAATTTTAATTTATATTATTTCCCTTATTCGAACTCGAAAAGATTAATGAATCCCGTCAGTTTGAAAACATTCTTGATATCGTCGTTAACACTGCGCATCACAACCTTGCTGCCACTTGCCTTCGCTCCCTTCAGAATGCTCAGCAGAATGCGCAGGCCGCTTGATGCTATATATTCAAGGTCGGTGCAGTCGATAATGACTTCCTTGCCGTTACTATTGTATATAGGTTTCAATACTTCCTCGGCTTCGAGAGCCGCTGCGGTGTCCATTTCCCCCTTTAACGTGGCAATATACTTGCCATTGATTTCTTCAACTTTTGTAATCATAATCAATTATTTTTTAAGATTCTTAATTAAAGTCAGTACATTTTTCCCTCCTTGTCGTTCATAGTTGATAGAGTCCATGAGTTCACGAACCAGATAAATACCAAGCCCGCCAATCTGCCGCTCTTCGGCAGAGAGCGTCGTGTCTGTATCCTCTTTCAGAGTGGGGTCGAAGACTACTCCTGAATCAACAATGATAATCTTGAGACTTTGTCCGTCGGACATCATCTTGACCGTAATGTCTCCATCGGTACCTATCGGATAAGCATAATCTATCACATTGACAACCGCCTCTTCTACGCCTAATTGCAACTGATGGGCCAGTGACGTTTCAAGACCCATCTTAGCATAAAAAGACTTTTGGAAATTGTTAAGTTTTAATACGTCATGAACATCGTTCTTGATGGATAACGTTTCTGTAAGCTTGCTTTCAAACTGTTTCGGCGTATAGTGGATGGCGAGCATAGTCAAATCGTCGCTTTGTTCAGCATCACCCACAAACCGGTGAACTTCTTCGGTGACTTTCTCTAAAATTTGCTGGGGCAACCAGTGTTCTTCTGCACATTTGCCAAGCACGTCCTTTGTGCGCTGTAAGCCAAAATATTGTTTGTAGCCGCGCTTTGCCTCCGTCAGTCCGTCAGTATAGAGGAAGAGGGTACTGTCAGGTGCGAGCACCGATTCTTGGATGCTATATTTCGTGTCCTCAAAAACGCCTAAAGGCAGATGTGGTTCACATTCCTCCATTTTCACTTCCCCATTTTCAATGACCAATGGACTGTCGTGTCCGGCATCGCAGTAGCGCAGATTACCTGTAGGCAGGTCAAGCACGCCAATAAACATGGTGACGAAAATATTGGAATCGTTTCCACGACAAGATGCCTCATTAATGGCATGCATGATACGGGCAGGATTGTTCTCATGGGCCGAGAACGCACGGAACAAAGAATGAATCACCGCCATGACCATGGCCGATGGAGCCCCCTTGCCACTGACATCACCGATGCAGAAGAACAACTTCTCGTCGCGGATGTAATAATCGTATAGGTCTCCCCCCACCTCACGGGCTGGGGTCAGGGCACCATAGATATCCACATCGTCGCGATACAAGTGTCGGCCGGGCAGCATGCTCTGTTGTATCTCGCTAGCCACACGCAGTTCACCGCCGATACGCTCTTTCTCGGCATTCACCTGGCGTAACCGCTCCAGACTGCGTGAACTGCGCCAGACGATAAACCATGCAAAGAACAGGCCTAACATCGTGGGGAGTAGCAGCAGCAAGCGCATCAGGCGCAGTCGGCCGAATACTTCGCTGTCATCTAAGATGTTGATAAGTATCCAATCCGTTTTACCGCCCACAAGGGTATAGAACACATGGTGTTTTTTTCCGTCTTCGGCAGTCATGGTTAGGTACTCTGTCTTATCGCTGTCGGCTTTTACTTCTTCGAGGACCTGTCTGAACAAGGGCGAATCATCGCCTGCCAGCATGTGGTAATTGCCAGTTACCAAAAACCTTTGGGTTGACTGGTAGATCTTTTCCTCGTTCATGATCTCTTCCAGCAGTTTTGTTGAGATGTCGGCAAACACTATGCCGACAATACGGTTTGAGTCGTTGCGTATGGGGACGCTATAGGTGGTTATGACTGCTTGGGCACCTACAATGTCAACGTAAGGTTCGCTCCAATGCGACTTGCTCTGTTCGACTGGAACACGGAAATACTCCATTTTAGTATGGTCGATAGTGTCGCATCCTATTTGCATAGACACGATAGAGTCTTGGCCTCTGCGCGCTGAGTACGGTTCGAAAAACTTACCCTTGTTGGGATAGTAGTTGGGCACAAAAGCAACGCCACTTCCCCAAATAACAGGATTGTTCTTGACCATCCGCCGGGAAAGGTCGAGCATCCATTCCGGTTCGTCCAGACTTTCGCTCACCACCCACGACATGTTGTCGATAGTTACTTCCACACTGGTCAGTTTGTTGCGTATGCAAAGGTAGATGGCATTCATCTCGACGCCCACCATTCGTTCCATGGTCTGCTGGATAAAGTTCTGCGCTGCATAGAACATGACGCCCATCATCATTTCTAATAGCAAGACTGCTGAGATGATGATAGTCAGACTGGTGTTGGTCTTCATAAAGCGTCGTAGTTGCTTCCACCAACTTTTATGCGCTTTCTTTTTGTCCATGTTTCGGTGTTTATAGGGAGTCGATGGCCTTAGGTGCAGCGTTTAGTGTTTACTGCTGCGACAGTTTTTAGTGAATATTTATAGTTTGCTATCACACCCCGTAAACCGTATGCTGTAAGCCGAAAAGACGTCTTACCTTTCGCATCTTTAGGTGCCGTATTTCGGGGCGATATCCGGCACCTTTCGGGGCGATATGTGGCACCTGTTTCAGCGGCATCGGGCATCACTGTCCGTAGCCGATGTTGCAAAGATACGAAGTTTCTGCGTTTTTCCCAAAAAAAAAGGAAAAAAAACGTATTATAAATGTAACTATGGTTTTTTATATCATGTAATGTGCTTATATTAAGATATTTGCGGGGAATTGGCTGTCTCTTGGAACATTATATATTATATGTAGCCATTTGAGGCAGATAATCATTGCCTGTTGGCCGCTTATCTGCCGAAAAGAAGAAAAAGATTTGGATGTTTCAATACAATGTTGTAACTTTGTCAGCTCAAAATTAAGGTTTTTTAAACAAATAAAGGATTTCAAATGGTTAATCAGTTGATATGCTTTATTTTCAGTGAGTATGGCTATACACTATTCTAAAAAGGAAGAGTATTGGAACTCATGGTCGCACGCCGGTGGCATTCTCTTGGGTGTCGTCTTTGGTATTATCTTTCTGGTCATGTGTTTCCACGATGAGAACGGCTGGGCCCGATTAGGTGTGTCGCTTTACCTCTTTGGCATGCTGGGGTCCTACATTGCTTCAACGGTCTATCATGCAGTGAGTCAACTGTCGAAGTGGCGCGAGCGCCTTCGCAAGTGGGATCACGCTGCCATCTACTGGCATATTGCAGGCAGTTACTCACCCATCACGCTGACGGTGCTGCGTGACCAAGGTTATTGGGGGTGGGGATTGTTCGCGTTTGTCTGGCTGTGTGCTATAGCAGGCACCACCATCAGCCTAATCCACCTGAAGCAGCATTCCAACATTGAGACGTTCTGCTTCGTAGGTATGGGATTAAGCGTGCTGGTGGCATTCAAACCTCTGCTGGACGCAACGAGTACCGCTGCCGTTGTCTGGCTTATTGCAGAAGGAGTGAGCTATATCACGGGAGCCGTATTCTATAGCATCAACAAGAAAAAGTACATGCACACGGTTTTCCACTTCTTCGTCCTTGCCGGCTCCGTCTGTCATATCGTAGCCGTCTGGGACGTTCTAATGGATTATTTGTAGTGGTGGATACGTATCTTAACGTTCCATCAGCCAATGTACTGCATGATGATATTTGCAATCTCTTCCTCCGTTTTGCCGTCGGCAGTAATCACGAGTTGATAGTTGCGAGTGTCGTAACGTGAAGTACCCGTGTACTTCTTGACGTAGTTCTCACGCATCTTATCTACCAGCTCAATAGTCTTGCGAGCCTCTTCCTCGGTAACGTTCTGCTTGCGCATGATGCGCTCCAGACGGAACTCCATGGAGGCCTGGATGAGGACGCTCAGATGATTGGGGTGTGTACGGAACACATGGAACCCGCTGCGACCTGCCACGACACATGATTTCTCTTTGGCGAGATTCTGCAGTATCAGAGTCTCGGTCTTGAACATTTCGTCGGTAGTCAGCAAGTCGGGCTCATCGCCCTTCTGTGGCAGATAGTAGTTGGCTGTCACGCCTGGGCCAATGTTGAGGATGCGCTGTACGTCGGCCCACCAGCTATGCTTACGACCTTTCAGTTTCTCAATCTCCTCGACGGTGAGGTGATACTCCTTCTGTAAAGCCTTGATGAGTGCCTTGTCGTAATATGGCACGTTTAATTTCTCTGCTAACAGACGGCCCACGGTGCGTCCGCCGCTGCCCAATTCACGATTAATCGTGATGACAAAATTCTCGTTCTTGTTCATGCTGTTTGTATTTTTGTGTTTTTTTGATGATTAACCTTTCGTCCGCAAAGATACGAATAATTCTTGGAAGTTGTATGTCATTGCCCGCTTTTTTTACATTAGCGGACAATTATTCCTGTAAAAAGATGTGACGCGTAGTTTATTGATACGATACGTTGTTGGGGTTCCACTTGTCCTTTGGAGCAACAGTGACGGCAGGATAGCCGATGGCAATGATGCTGACGGGAATCAGGTTGTCGGGCAGCGAGAGCACCTTCTGGGCCAGTTTGTAGCGTGCCTCGATGGGGTAGGAGCCTGTCCACGTGGCACCCAGGCCCATGGCATGGGCTGCCAGCAGGATGTTTTCAGTGGCGGCACAGGCATCCTGTGACCAGTAAATGCCTTCGTCGCCAGGTGCCTTTTTCGTGATGTCGCCACAAACGGCGATAGCCAATGGTGCATCAGCCAGCAATCCGGTGTAAGGACTGGCAACGGAGAGGGAGCTAAGTTGTCCTTGGTCGTGAATAACGATGAAGTGCCAAGGCTGCGCGTTCAAGGCGGTGGGGGCAGCCATGCCTGCCTTCAACAGCTTTTGGATGAGGTCGTTGGGGATGGCATCGCGTTTGAAGGCTCGCACCGAGGCCCGTGTAGCAATGTTTTCCAAGACCGTAGCTTCTGCTTGCTTAGCATCGCTAATGGCAGCTGTTTCAGGAACTTCCGGGTCTGGTTTCTGGACGATGACCAATAGTACGAGGGCGGCAATGAGTGCTCCGCCGAGAATGAAATTGAGCAGTCTGGAGATGTTCATAATAGGTTTTTCTTTTTAGTTTTAGTCCTTAGTTTATAAGATTCTGGGGCAAAGGTAAGAAAAGTTTTTGTTTTTTTATTACTTTTGCAGCGGAAATATGGAAAAACGTAAAGGAATCATCCGCTTTTTGAAAGACTGGACGCTGCCTACGGCTATTGCGTTGGGCACAGTCTGTTACTTGACTTTCCGCTGGGTGCCAGCTTTGGATGAGGCTGGCGACTGGCTGGGACCAGTGTTTGATACGCTGTTTCCTGTATCTGTTTTCCTGACACTTTTCGTGACCGCTTGTAAAGTGGATTTCCACGATATGCGTCCTCACCGTTGGCACTTGGGAGTATTGGTGGCTCAGTTGCTGCTGGTGGCAGGCAATGTCGGCGTTATTCTCTGGGTACAGTCTGACCTGGAACAGAAGTTGCTGTGGGAGGCCGTGCTAACCTGCATCATCGGGCCGTCGGCATCTGCCGCCCCCGTGGTGGTGGGCAAACTGGGTGGGAACATTAGCACAATGACCTCCTATACGCTGATTTCGTCATTGGCATCGGCACTGATGATTCCTGCCGTGTTTCCGCTGTTGGAGGCCTCTGCTAATGCTACCCTCGGAGGAAATGCGCCCAGTTTCATGTCGGCATTCCTGATGATACTGCAAAAGGTGTCGATAGTGCTCCTGCTTCCGCTTGCCTTGGGATGGCTGATGCAGCACGGGGCAAAAGGATTGTGCAAGCGACTGGTCAGCATTCCCGACCTCAGTTTCTACCTGTGGGCATTTTCGTTGAGCATTACGACAGGCATTACGGTCAAGAACATTGTCAACAGCGACGCCTCGCTAAGTCTGCTACTGTGGATTGCCGTTGCCTGTTTCCTGCTTTGCTGGGTGCAGTTCTTCATGGGCCGGTTTATTGGCCGCCGTCTGGGTGAAGAGATTAACAGCGGTCAGGCGCTCTTCCAGAAGAATACGGCCTTGAGCATCTGGGTGGCTTACATGTACTTGAATCCTGTTGCCAGCATTGGTGCGGGCTGCTATGTGTTGTGGCAGAATATCATTAACTCTCTGGAACTGTGGCAGTACAGGAGAATCGGGAGTGGAAAATAAGTGGTTTTGAAGGAGGAAAAAGCAAAAAAGTCAGTTTTTTTGTTAAATGTTTGGTTATTTTCTTTCTTTTGCTTAACTTTGCAAAATTAACATATTTAACTCCATTTATCGCAAAATAAAGAAGTTATGAAGAAGGAATATTTATCAAAGTACATGCTGTTCTTAGCTCTGGTTGTTGCAGTCGTCAGTTGCTCGAAAGATAACTGGGTGTCTCCAGAGGAAGGAGTCAAGAATGCTGAAAAAGTATTGGGTGTATCCATTGATCCGTTACAAGACTGGAAAATGGCTACACAGGTGACAGGTGACATTACCGTTAATCTGGGTTTGGATCAGAAATATACCATTGTGGTATATGACGAGAATCCTCTGTATAACGAGGATGCTGTGTACTATTTTAAGAAAATGGTGAATGCGGGTGAGCCCGTGAAGGCCGTCTTTTCTGCTCCTTCTACGAAGACCCGTTTCTATGTGGCTACCTTTGATAGCAAGTTACGTAGAATGGTTAGCATTGTGGATACTGAGAACAATCACTTTTCCCTGATTGTGGGCAATTCGTCGGTTTCACGTTCGGTAGATTATGAGGATCCTGATCTCTATCCGGAAGTTGTGAAGACAATGGAAGACTATCTGAATCCTGATCTTGATGCAGTGAAGGACTTAATCCGGTTGAACAACCAGTTGGCGTGGTCTGCTGACTATTATTCCATTGGAACCGTATTATCGGTTGATGAAATGAGGGAATATACAGCCCTTACTGATGATATCATTGTTAATGAGACATCTAACGGCAACCGCACGCTGAGTGACATGAGTTGGTATTATAATCCGGCAGACTATCCTGGTCATGGTGATGGTAAGCACTATCGTGTGGCTGCTGACACTGAGATTACGGAGGTGTTCAATATCAATGGAACGCAATACTCTATTAACGACGCTGTAATTTATATTGAGGGTAAGGTGCACCTGAATGGAAATACGCTGAACGGTCCGACGCTCGTTGTGGCTGATGGTGGTGAGATTATCATCGAGGGTAATACCTCTCTTTCAAACTGCGGACGTTTCGTTGTCATGCCTGGTGGTAAGATTACTGGTAGTGATGGTGTGGAATTCAATGTTACCAATGGTATGCCGTGCTATAATGCAGGTATCATAGATTTCGATGGCATGTTGAACGTCAACGGAAGTGATTTTTATAGTAATAATACAATTAAGGTGGATTTGTTGCGTAACACCAGTGGTGGTCGTTTCACCAACTTCGGTACTGTTATTGCCCGTACCAATATGTTGCAGGGTGATACCTACAACTGTGAGGTTATCAATGGTTGTACCATGTATTATACAGAGGATGCCGGTATCGGTAATCTGACTATGCTTAACAATAGCCTGCTTAGTGTGGGTGGGAAGTTGATTACTACAGGCAACTTTAATCTCTACAACTCGAGTCTGATTCTCGTACAGGACTTACAGATACAGATGACGCAGTTCAATGCTCCTAAAGAAGAGGACGATTTTGCTGTCCTGAAGATTGAAGGCGACCTGTATGCAGGTCAGGGCCCTGATTTTGGTACGGCAGGAAACCTCTATGTGGACTGGCCTCGTTCAGAGGAGGGCATCTATCTCAATGGCTCCTGGGATACGACTGACAACCAATGGAGTGCATTGGGCATCATCAAGGGTAATATTTATCAGCTGATTTCGGAGCCGACATCGCCTATTATTATCCCCGCTGGGGGTTGTTCGGGTGTTGGTTACCATGATACGGGTAGTTCGCCAGCCATTGACGATGACATTCCTGGCAGTCCTGCCGTCTGGACGTTTGCCTTCGAAGACACGTTCAATGGTGACTACGACATGAACGACGTGGTTCTCCAGGTGAAGGAGAACGAGAATGATGACAGTAAGATTGACGTGACACTCTGCTGCACAGGTGCTTCGTTTAACCTCTATGTCTTCCTGCGTACAGATGATGGCCGTGATCTCAAGATGTTCAACGGCAGGGAAGTACATGCCGTATTGGGACAGCCGTCAGGAAAATTCATTAATACGGGTGAGGGTGATTCCGATAAGTTCATCAGCAACATCGACCCGGTCAAATTTACTTTCGACAAGCCGTCAAGTAATTTCGATATCGCCACGGCAGATTTCTGGATTCAGTCGCCTCAAGGCGATATCCATGTGGGAACAACCTATGGTGCGGGTTCAGCACCTTACGGTCTGGTGATTCCCAAGGCATGGCGCTGGCCGAAGGAGTGGAACACGATTACGGGTAACTCGGTGACGGATAGTCCCTATCCTGATTTTGCAGGCTTCGCTGCCGACCGTACGGTGAATACCACTTGGTATGATAATGTTGTTGAAGACTTGGTCTATTAAAAACATTCAGGAGCCCGGAATCACCGGGTTCCTGAATGTTTAATAGAGCTGCTGGGGGATGGTTGGATTCAGATACCAATCCAGATAGCTGGTATGATCCTGTATCCAACGTGCGAAATTTCCATACGGACCGAAAACAGCCTTAGTATCACTGTTATACGTGCCTAATGACATGTTCTCAATCGGGTAGCGGAAATCGCTTTTCGGAATCGTTAAGCACCAGCTGACGTGGTTGTCGTAGGCACTGGCTTGTCCGTGATAGATGTCCTTTAGCACTTCGTCGAATTTGTGGGCATAGGTGTGTACCTCCCATAAGCCGCCATTGTATTCCTCAATAATGAACGGGTCCATTTTGTCGAATGTCAGTTTCTGCGCCAGTTCTGCACTTTTGAAGTTGATGCAGAAGGTGGCCGTCACTGGATCTGCAAAGCTGCTATAGTTCTCTGTCTCAATCTTGGAGGTGTTCAGCACACGACGGTAGATGGAGCCGTCGCTCTCCTTTTCCTTGTTCATGACCCAATGGGCATCCTCAAACAGGGAGATGACGGCCTGTCCGCTACGCCCTCTCATCAGCTGCAGGTCACTGTTGATATAGCGGCGCGGCAACGGGTAGTTCTTATCCATGATGTCGCCTTCTAAGATGCTGACACTGGTCACGTCCTCATACCTGAAACCCGCCAGTTGAATGGCTGCTGCCACCTGTTTCTGTATTCCTACTGCGTCCACCTTGACAGTCAGAAGCACCAGGGTGGGGTCTGACGTATAGTGTTTGCTGATGCGAAGTACCAGGTCATTATAGTCAAAATCGCCAGGCTCAGGGAAGGTGGCTTCATACAGGTAGCTGAAGGTCTGGGGAGAAATCGTGCGGAGCTGTCCGCTGTTTTGCAGCGTCACGCCACGAAGGTCTATCTCCTGTGTGCCGTACTGGAAGGGCACCACTCCCAGATGGGTGCCGTCGCTGGCAAGGGCAGCCAGGTAGAGCATGTCCGTTATCGTGGGGATGCTGTAGTTCAGGGTGGCCTGACCATCCACGCAGCCCACCTCAGCTGCTATCTCTGCTTTGGGAGAGCTGTATGGGTCGGCTGTCAGCACTTGTAACCGGCTGACGTTGTCGGGTGTTTTCACCATGACGGAGCCGTTCTTGATTAACTGCCAGTCGTGCGAACGGTCCATATTGTCAACCATAAACTTGAAATCTACCATTTGATCGTAGATTTCTTTGTTGAATAAGTTCTTTTCCTTGCAGGAAGTCATGCCCAGCAACATCAATGCGCCAAGGGTTAATAAGATATGCTTTTGTTTCATGTGTGCAAAAATACGATAAAGTTTAGAGTTTAGAGTTTAAAGTTTAAAGATTTTCCTTCTGCTTAACCTTTTTTACCTTTTTACCTTTTTACCTTTTTGCCTTTTTTACTACCTTTGTAGCCTGTATGGCAAATATGAAGACTTTGGCCAAGGATACGGCCATATATGGATTAAGTAGCATCGTCGGCAGGTTCCTCAACTATCTGCTGGTTCCTCTATATACACAAAGTATGTCGGCTGCCAGTGGCGGCTATGGTGTCATCACCAATATGTACGCGCTGACGGCGCTGACGTTGGTTCTCCTTACCTTTGGTATGGAAACGACCTTCTTCCGTTTTGCTAACAAGGAGGGCGAGAATCCGAAGAAGGTGTTCTCCACGGCGCTCATCAGTGTGTCGTCCGCATCCCTGCTCTTCTGCGTGCTGGTATTGCTGTTCATCAGTCCTGTCAGTGAGTTCCTCGGCTATGAAGACCATCCGGCCTATGTTTCTGCGATGGCGTTGACCGTTGGTATCGATGCCGTGCGCGCCATTCCGTTCGTCTATCTGCGACAGCAAAAGAAGGCGCTGAAGTTTGCTGCCCTGCAGCTTCTTAATATTGCCATCAACATTGCGCTGAACCTGATTTATTACTTGGTGCTGGACGGGGAAGACCCAGGATATGCCTTTTATATCAACCTTATCACGTCAACTGTCGTGACGCTCTGCCTTTACAAGGAGCTGCTGGGTATCCGTTCCGGTTTTGACCGTGGACTGATGCGCCGCATGCTCAGTTACAGCTGGCCCATCGTCCTCCTGGGAATAGCAGGTATCTTGAACCAGGTGGCCGACAAGATACTGTTCCCCTTCATCTATGACGGTGAAGACATGCAGATGCAGCTCGGCATCTATGGTGCTACCGTGAAGATAGCCATGATTATGGCCATGATTACGCAGGCCTTCCGCTATGCCTACGAGCCCTTCGTGTTCGGCAAGACCCGCGACAAGGATAACGACTATATGCAGGCTACAGCCATGAAGTATTATGTCATCTTTACCCTGTTGGCGTTTCTCAGCGTGGTAGCCTATATCGACATCATCAAGTACGTCATTGCCCCCGACTACTGGGTAGGTCTGCGTGTCGTACCTATTGTGATGGCAGCCGAAATTATGATGGGTATCTACTTCAATCTTTCCTTCTGGTACAAGTTGGAGGACAAAACCTATTGGGGAGCCATCTTCTCGACTATCGGCTGTTCGGTCATCATTGTGGGCAACCTCCTCTTTGTGCCGCGCTTCGGTTACATTGCCTGTGCATGGGCGGGCTTTGCCGGTTACCTGACATCCATGTTGCTCAGCTACATCGTAGGGTTCATCTATCACCCCATCAGCTATCCGCGCCGCTCCATGTCGGTCTATGTCCTCATGAGCATTCTCTTCTATGCCCTCATGCACTATGGCCGTCAGTTGCTGCCACAGTGGGCTTCCATGAGTATGAACACGGTGCTTATCATGCTCTTTGTGGCCCATCTGCTTTACTACGACCTGCCTGTCAGCCAGTTGCCAGTCATTGGCAACCTTATAAAAAGAAGAAAGTAAGGCGTCGTCTGAATATAGAAATAATTTAAACACTACAAAATGATAAATAATATGAAGAAACAAGTAACAACCCTTTTGCTCTTTTGCCTTTTCACCATTTTGCCTTCACAGGTAAAGGCCGATGAAGGCATGTGGACCTTATTTGACCTGCCGCAGCCTGTTTATCAGCAGATGCAGGCAGAAGGTTTTTCCTTGCCCTATGAGTCGCTGTACAGTGCCGACGGTGCCATCATGAAGGCTGTGGTTAACTTTGGCGGCTTCTGCTCGGGTGTCGTTGTCAGCCCCGACGGTCTGGTGTTTACCAACCACCACTGCGGGTTCGATGCCATCCGTCGTCACTCCACCGTCGAACATGACTATATGCTTAATGGCTTCAATGCCCAGAGCTATGCCGAGGAGTTGCCAAACGAAGGGCTCTTCGTCAGTTTCATGGTAGAACAGCGCGACATCACGTCAGAACTTCATGAAAAGGGTCTCCTCCAGCAGCCAATGAGCCGCATTTCAGCTTTTGTTGACAGTGTGGAGAACGCTATGTCCAAGCAGATCCGCGAGCAGGATTCCACGCTGCGTGTGGAAATCAAACCGTTCTACGAGGGCAACAAATATTACCTGACCACCTACCGCGACTTCAACGACGTGCGCCTGGTATTTGCTGTTCCCAAGTCCATGGGTAAGTTCGGCGGTGAGACCGACAACTGGATGTGGCCGCGTCAGACCTGCGACTTCTCCGTGTTCCGCATCTACGCTGACCCGGTGACCAACGGCCCTGCAGCGTACAGCGACAAGAATGTGCCCTACCACCCCAAGCACTGGGCTCCTGTATCCATGAAGGGTTACAAGGCCGGCGATTTTGCCATGACGATGGGCTACCCTGGTTCCACCAGCCGTTATCTCTCCAGCTATGGCATCTTGGAACGCTATGCTGAGAATGCCGTGCGTGCCCAGGTACGTGGCGTCAAGCAGGATGTAATGATTCGTCACATGCGTGCCTCGGAGGCAGTCCGCATCATGTATGACTCCAAGTACGCCCAAAGTTCTAATTATTGGAAAAACTCGCTGGGCATGAACAAGTGTATTGACAGTATCGGACTTGTCAGTCAGAAACAGGTGTTTGAATATCGCCTGCACCAGTGGCAGGAGCAGAACGGCTACCTGAAGGGACAGCTTGACTTTGACAAACTCAATGAACTGTATAAGCAGCGTTACCATGCCAACCGCATGTTTACGCTCCTTTACGAGACGTTCTTCGAGGATCAGCTCTCCATGCGAGCCTTCCAGAGCAGTACCGGCCGCATGGAGGTAAAGGGTCCAGAGGGCAAGGCCAAGAAGCAGTATATCGAGTTCCGCGACAATACCAGCGAGTGGGACCTGGATACCGACTGCGAGGTGCTGGGAGCGCTGCTCCAGAACTATCGCCAGCAGGCAACGTCAGACTATCTGCCCGACTTCTACAAGACCATTGACCGCCGCTTTGGTGGCGACTGCCAGCGTTATGCCCGTTTCCTCTATGAGAATTCTGTGCTGATGCGTAGCGGCAAACCCATCTACATCAACCAGAAGGAATACTCGCGTGACCTTGGTGTGGAGTACGGCATTGATGTCTATTCTCTCCTGCTGTCCGTCTATTCTGAGTTGATGAAGGGTGATGAGGAAATCCGTGAACAGGAGAAACTCCTTTGTGCCGCTAAGTTGCGCATGGAGCAAGACCTGCCCAACTACTCTGACGCTAACTTCACCATGCGACTCAGCTACGGACAGGTAGGCGGCTACACATTAGGCGGCAAGCCTTCCGGCTACTATACCGAGGCCCAGAGCATGGTGGAAAAGATGCTGCAGGGCGAACGTGGCGTCATCGACTACGAGGCAGAGCCCATTATGAAGGAACTGCTTTCTGCCCGCGACTTCGGTCCCTATACCGACGGTACCAGCGGCAAGATGCAGCTTTGCTTCCTCTCCAACAACGATATTACGGGCGGTAACTCCGGCTCTCCCGTCTTCAACGGACAGGGCGAGCTCATCGGTCTGGCCTTCGACGGCAACTGGGACAGCCTCTCCAGCGACATCTTCTTCGACCGCGACCTGGCACGTACCATCAGCGTCGATATCCGCTATGTCCTCTACATGATGGACCGTTGGGGACATGCCGACCGTCTGCTACGTGAGATTAATCCCGTGAAGTGAATCGACAACTCATCATATTATTGACGATGTGTCTGTGTCTGCCAATGGCGGCACAGATGCATCGTTATTCTTTGGGCTTTACTGTCACCTCCCCCATGGGGGAGGCAGGCGAGGGGCTCTTCGCTGACACTATTGACATAGAGTTTGAGAACCACCGCATCCTGCTGCCTATAGAAATAGAGGGCAAGAAGTATCGCTTTATGTTCGATACTGGTTGCACGCAGGGGAGCGTCTTCTCAACGACAAAGATTCCAACGACGGAAGTGGGGCGCGTCGCCTTCCTTGACATCAACAGCCACCGTGACACCGTTACTGTGGTGCAGCTGCCTCAGTTCCGGTTAGGCCACTTGGCCATCGACGGCTATTTGTGTACCGTCATCCGCTCAGGCCCCATCACCCGAGGCTACGACGGCATCATCGGCTTCGACCTCATCAACAAAGGCCTCTGTTGTAAGATTGATGTGGAAAACAAACGCCTCATCCTGACCGACCGTAAGAAGTTCTTTGCTCAGGAACAGGGCTATGAGGTCAAGTACAAGATGCGAAACTTTGTACCCTACGTATGGGTCAGTCCGTTTATGCGCCACATGGACCGGGCACTCTTTGACACGGGGTATTCTGGTCTTTACAGGATGAACCGCGAGAGTTTCCAGAAGCATGTCTATAAGAGCAAACAGGTGGCAGCGCAGGTCGAGGGGCGTGCCATTGGGCAGCACACCATTGGTGTAGGAGGTGTAGAGATTGCCGATACGGTTTATTTCCTGGCGCTCGACCGTCTGAAGTGGGACCGTTTCTCCCTGCGTAACTATCACACCGTGACGCAGGTCGGTTCATCGCATGTCGGTGCTGAGCTGCTTGACTACGGACGCGTCATCATCAATCCGTTTAAGAAGCGTATCATCTTCCAGCCCAACACGAAGACCGATGAGCTCACCGTAGGCAACAGTGCGCCGCAGATGTACGTCGTTCCTGCCGGTAACCGCCCCTCCATCGGACTCATCCGCGAAGAGAGTGAGGCTTATCGCAATGGTATGCGCCGCGGTGATGTCATCCTCAAAATCAATGACCGTGATATTCCCAGCGTTGCCGCTTACATGCAGTTCCCGTTTGTCAAGGGCGAAACCTATACCTTCACCGTTCAGAATGAGCAGGGTAAAATAAAAACGGTGCAGATTACAAAATAATTAGAGCCTAGTCAATTTCATGTCACCCATCATGACCGTCTTGCCAGTATAGTCGGTAAGCTGTTCGGTGGATACGTGATTCTTGGTTTCGTTAATCATCTCATCAAGAAGTCCTTGCTCCTTGATCATATTGAGGAAAACAGAGTCTAAAGATTCTGTGGCATCTGACCCATTAACGAATATTTTGAAGTCCTTGACATCAGTCTCTACCTCTTCAAGGGTGTTGAGAAGGCGGTTCTGAGCCAAGGTCCAGATGCCGCCACCCTTAAAGTTGATGGTTATCACCATGTCTATCTTGTATTCCCCTTCTTCTATCATAAGATGCATAATGGCATCAAAATCCAGTGCGATTCGTCCGTGATCCTTGAATTCAATGATTCCGTCAATGTCAACGTTACCATCAACCTCTTCTTTATCGATATACTGACTATCCGTGCCCTTTATGTGCCACTTTCCGATCATCTGCTTCTTCGTGATGGGGTTGTCTGCATAGGCCATCGTCATGCAGGCAGCGCACAGCAGTACGGTCAGCATCGTGCGCAGTGTTATCATGCTCTGTTTCATTGTCTATTATATATAAAATGTATTATGGGCGACAAAGTTACGAAAAAACGAGTGAAATGCAAAAGGAAAGCTTGTTTTTCTCTTTCATTTCCGAGTGAAAAGTAATTTTTGTCTCAACACTTACCTACTTAACCAGAGTGGCGTCAAACCCCGATGTACAAAGGGTTTGCGGATAGGTAAGTGATGCCCGAACACTTACCTGACACTTAACTAACAACCTAACCAGCCTGAAAACTGAAAACTAAAGAACTCAAAAACTCAAACTTTTTTTGCTCAAAAATTTGGATTTCGCTTAAAAATTTTGTATCTTTGCAAACGCTTTGATGCATGAGAAACACTCATTGGCCACTCTTAGCCTATAATCTAATTAAACTTTTCTATTTTATGTCTAAATCCATTCTAAATGGTGAGGCTATTGCAGCTTCACAGGAAGGAATGCTTTCTGTAGAGTTGTTCCTTCAGGATCATTACCTTTTCCGCCGTAACGTGCTGAGCGGGAAGGTGGAGTTTTCAACCAAACCACAGGGCGACGACAATCCCGTCTGGCGAGTACTGACACAGGAAGCCCTGAACAGCATCATTATCAGAGCTCGTCGTGAGGACATTTGCGAGGGTGGCAACCCCAAGTCGCTCATCATCGACCTGGTACACTCAGAAGAGGTGCCTGTATTCAATCCCATTGGCGACTATCTGGAGCATCTGCCCCAGTGGGATGGACAGAACCACGTTTCCCGTCTCTTCAGCCGACTGCCAGGCATCAGCACGGAGCAGCACGGTTTCCTCGTTGTCTGGTTGCGTTCGATGGTAGCCCACTGGCTCCAGATGGATACCCTGCATGGCAACGAGTGCGTTCCCACGCTGATTGGTCCGCAGGGGTGTGGCAAGACCACCTTTGTCGTGCGCCTGCTCCCTCCGCATCTGCGTCAGTACTTCCTTGACCACATGAACCTCTCCAACAAGTTTGACAAGGAGATGGCGCTGACAAACAACCTCTTGGTCAACCTCGATGAATTGGAGGCTATCCGTCCCAGTCAGCATGCGGCGCTGAAGCAGACTCTCTCGAAGAGTAAGGTCAACGGCCGTCCCATCTATGGCTGTTCGCAGGAAGACCGCCCCCGCTTCGCCTCCTTTGTGGCAACCACGAACAATCCCCATCCGCTGACGGATGCCACAGGTAGCCGTCGCTACATTTGCCTGACCATCCCGCAGGGACAGTTCATTGACAACGGTGGCGAGATTGACTACGACCAGCTCTATGCACAGGTGCTTCATGAGATCCGCGAGTTGAAGGCGCCCTACTGGTTCAACAACAGCGAGGTAGCCCGTATTCAGGAGTTGAACCTCAATTACATGGAGCAGAAGGACATTGCCGAGATTGTCAGCTGCTGTATCCGGAAGCCGGCGGATGGCGAAGCCTCCACGGTGTTGAACAGCGCAGAACTCATCAAGATGATTCAGCGCGAGTACCCGCTCATCAAGAGTAATCACAGCACCAAGGTGCATCTGGGACTGGCCTTGAAGGAAATGGGATTCGAGCACACCACCCGAGGTAATGTCCGTTTATACAAGGTCGTTCCACTCCTGAAGAGTATGTATGGTAAGTGTTAGGTAAGTGTTGGTTAAGTGTCAGGTAAGTCTTCAACTAACACTTACCTTCCCTCAAACCCTTTGCACATCGGCCTTTCAGCCCTATTAAGGTAAGTCTTTACATTTTCTCGAAAATATACTCCTCAGGCGGCACTTGAACCTTGCTCAGGTGCCGCTTGAACTTTGCTCAAGCGGTACCTGAGTTCACGATACGACTTTCCTATACACTAACCTATACTTTGTGCCGTACTAACTATAGGTTTCCCTTACTTTAACCATAGGTTTAAGTAAGGAAAAGCGGCACTTTCAGCCACTGAAAACGGCACTTTCAGCCACTAAACATGCCGTTTACACTTGCTCATAACGGCGTTTTCGTGAGCTAAATATGGCGTTTTCGTTTGCTACGCCACATTTTTATGTGTTCGATTATTTGTCTTTTCATAATTTTTATGTAAATTTGCAGGGAATATTACACTAACAATCAAAATGAGCAACATAACAATAATCTGTAAAAATGGATTTTGTGGTAGCCATTGGTCGCGCCATGGAATCGTGTAAAACATTGGTAATCAATGTCGATGATCATTTTCGTGAGGTCACGAAAATGGTAGTTTGCATACTGCCCCGCTCGAACTCTGGTCGCTTGCATACTTGCAAGAATTCCGGTTTTCGAAATATAAATTGAAATAAAAAAACCAATATGGACCTAAAAGAATATATTTGTACCGTCAATCAGAAATATCGTGATGGCAACGCGACAGAGCACAGCTACAGAGGTGCATTGGAGCAGTTGATGCAGACGATGTTGCCCAAACTGCGTATTGTGAACGAACCCAAGCGGGTGAAGTGTGGCGCACCAGATTACATCGCCAGTCGCAAAGACGGTATGCCTGTGTTCTATATCGAAGCAAAGGATATTGGCGACAACGACCTTGACGGACGTAATCCTCATGGCCATAAAGAGCAGTTTACACGCTACAAGCAGGCCCTCGACTTTATTATATTCACGGATTATCTGGACTTCCACCTTTACGAGCATGGTGAGTTCGTTGATAGCGTACGCATCGCAGAAGTGAAGGGTGACAAGATTGTAGCCATCAATGAGAATGAAGAGAAGTTCCTGAATCTCATAGAGCACGTTGGGAGCAATGCCATTCAACGCATCACTTCGGCCTCTCGTCTGGCAAAGCTAATGGCTGGCAAGGCACGGCTATTAGAGAATATCATTGAGCAGGCCATGAATGATGACACGGAGAGCTATGCCAATGATAACCTGCGGGGACAGTACCAGGCTTTCAAGGACGTGCTCATTCAAGAACTGAAGCCATCGGACTTTGCAGATATCTATGCCCAGACTATAGCCTATGGTATGTTTGCAGCCCGATTGCATGATGATACGCCAGAGGACTTTAGTCGTGAGGAGGCTGCAAAGTTGATTCCAAAGACCAATCCTTTCCTTCGTCAGATATTCAATAATCTGGCTGGAAATGACCTTGATGAACGTATTGCTTGGGTAGTGGATGATTTGGTTACAGTGTTCTTGGCTTCTGATTTGCAGAAAATCATGAAGACCTATGTGCAAGACAAGCGTCATCACGATCCCATGATTCATTTCTATGAGGACTTCCTGTCTGAATATAACCCCAAACTTCGTAAGTCGAAAGGCGTCTGGTACACGCCGCAACCTGTAGTTGGCTTCATCGTGAGGGCTGTTGACGAGATTCTGCAACGGGAGTTTAACTTGCCAGAAGGATTGGCCGACTACTCCACGATAGAAAAGGATGTTGCCGTTGAGCAGAGTTATGATGGACGAACCAAAGATGGCATGAAGCACGCCATGAAACGCTTCCATCGTGTACAGATTCTCGATCCTGCTACTGGCACAGGCACATTCTTGGCCGAGGTGGTCAATCAGATTTATGACCGCTATCTTGACCAACAGGGCATTTGGCAGCAGTATGTGGAACAACACTTGTTACCTCGTTTGAACGGTTTCGAGATATTGATGGCCTCGTATGCCGTAGCTCATTTAAAACTTGATATGTTGCTGAGTGAAACGGGGTATCAGCATCAGTCAGAGAAACGTCTGCATGTTTATCTGACCAACTCCCTTGAAGAAAGCAATAACGAGCCTCGCACCCTCTTTGCCCAATGGCTCAGCCGTGAGGCCGCAGAAGCCAATGTGATTAAGCGTGACTGTCCTGTGATGGTTGTCATAGGTAATCCACCGTATTGTGGAGAAAGCCAGAACAAAGGCAAGTGGATTATGTCGCTGATGGAGGACT
>JAEEGH010006661.1_pt1 | contig 28140 bp, 15 predicted proteins | sample 9134181 | NCBI WGS metagenome assembly JAEEGH01 (sample SAMN16246544, study PRJNA631951) | gut metagenome | biome: gut microbiome; feature: rumen; material: DP-attached | host: Bos | place: Iran: Karaj | collected 2018-10 | reverse complement strand
ATGACGGATCCGACAACGTGCTGTACCGCTTCGACCTGCGGGAACAGTCCACGGGAGAACGGATGACCGACCGCATCCAGTACATCTTCCTGGAGCTTCCGAACTGCCGCACGATCTCACCGGAGTCGACCATCCTGGAGAAGTTCTGCTACGCCCTGCACAACATGGAGAACCTCCCCGGGAAACCGGAAGGCTTTGAGGGTGAGCTGTTCCGCCTCTTGTTTGAAAGCGCGGAAATAGCTACCTTTACCCCGCAAGAAAAGATCAGACTCGAGAACGACATGAGAACCGAACGAGACTTACGCAACCAGATGGCCTACGCCCGCGAGTCCGGGTATGAACAGGGTTTGGAGAAAGGACTTGAACAAGGGATGGAGAAAGGACGTGAAGAAGGGCGTGAAGAAGAACGCGCCCGTACAGAAACCTATCTTCGTGACATTGCGGCAAAGCTTCGCGAGAGAGGTCTTTCGGAAGATGAGCTTGCCGGGATTCTGGGTGATTAGGTTGTTGCCGTGTCGGCAGTACAAGGTGTGACGGATAAAATCACACCTTGTACTGTATTATGGCCATGAGGGTGGCTGAAAGCCGGATTCCGTGTACAAGATGCCCCGGGAGAAATCTCACCTTGTACATTGTCCGGATAATTGGTATCTTTGAAGATTAAAATGACATGCCATGTTTACCCTCATTGAATTACCTTACCCTGTTGATGCGCTGGAGCCGGTGATCAGCGCGAGGACGCTGGAGTTTCACCACGGAAAGCACCTGCAGGGGTATGTGGACAATTTGAACAAGCTGCTGCCCGGGAGCGGGTTGGAAGAGCTGCCGCTGGAGGAGATTGTGAAGAAGGCCCAGGGAGCGCTGTTCAACAACGCCGGACAGATTCTGAACCATAACTGGTACTTCGGGCAGTTCGCGCCCAGGCCATCCATGACGGACCCGGGAGGGCGGCTGCTGAAGCAGATCGAGAAGCAGTGGGGCGGCGTGGACGCCTTCAAGGCCGAGTTCGAGCAGAAAGGCGTCGGCCTCTTCGGCAGCGGCTGGGTGTGGCTTCAGGCCGATGCGGCCGGGGAGCTTTCCATCGCCCAGTACGCCGGCGCCGACAATCCCGTCGCCCACGGCTTCAAGCCCATCCTGACCTTCGACGTGTGGGAGCACGCCTATTACCTGGACTACCAGAACCGCCGCGCGGCGCACCTCGCCGCCCTCTGGCCCATCGTGGACTGGGAGAAACTGACCAAAGCATTCGAAAAATAACCGACATGAAAAACATCAAAGCAGCATGGCCGCTCCTCCTTCTTCTGGCCGCCGTTTCCTGCGGTAAACGGAATCAGGTCAATGTGGACCGGCTCGTGGAGAATTACGCCCTGGTGACCATCCCCGCCCCCGACCTGACGGGAATCACCGACAACGGGAAAGAAGTCCTCAGACTGTACCGGCAGGCCGCCGACGAGGTTGACAAGATCTACTGGCGGCAGTATTTCGGCGACGGAGAAGCCTTCCTGGGCGCCCTGACGGATCCGGCCGAAAAACTGTATGCCGAAATCAACTACGGCCCCTGGGACCGCATCGACGGAAAACCGTTCCTTCCGGGATACGGCGACAAGCCGGCCGGCGCCTGCTTCTATCCCGCCGACATGACCGAAGAGGAGTTCCAGTCCTGGGCCGATCCGGACAAGAACAGCCCGTATACGCTGGTGCAGCGCGGCGCGGACGGCGGACTCAAGACCGTCTGGTACCACGACGCCTATGCCGAGCCCATCGGCAAGATTGAGGAATACCTGCACCGGGCCGCCGACGTCACCATCAAGGAGAGCGTCCGGAACTACCTCCTCCAGATGACCGAAGGCCTCAAGACTGATAATTATTATGACAGCTACAAGGCCTGGCTGGAGATGAACGACAGCAAGATGGACCTGGTCATCGGCCCCATCGAGGCGGTAGATGACGCCGTTCACGGCACCAAGGCCTCCTACGGCGCCTACGTCCTCCTGAAGAACCTCCAGCGCACCGACGAGCTCAACGCCCTGTCCGCCCGCATGCCCGAGCTGCAGAACCTGCTCCCCGGCGATCCGGCCAACCACGCGTTCGTCCCGGGCGCCGAGTCCGACATCTTCTCCTGCAACGTCCTCTACTGCAGCGGCTACACCAACGCCGGATTCAAAGTCATCGGCATCAACTTCCCCTATGACGCGAAAGTCCAGGAGGAGCTGGGCACCCGCACCATCATCTTCGACAACATCATCCGCGAGAAGTTCAACCGCACCGTCCATCCGGTCGGCAGCGCCCTGCTGGAGGACGTCTACCAGCCCCATGTGGACGCCGGCGCGTTCTACTGGATCATCGTTTTCCGCGAAATCGCGAAGGGCTTGGGTGTGAAGGAGACTGTCAATGGAAAGGGCACGGTCGCCGAGGCGCTGGGCAACGAAGCCCTGGTCCTGGAGAAGGCGAAGTCCAACGTGCTGGGCGCCTGGCTCTGCGCCCAGGAGGCCGAGGCGTACCACATCTCCGCCCTCTTCCAGAAGGAAGACGTGCTCACCACCTTCGTCACCAACACCATCCGCTCCACCCGCTTCGGCGCGGCGGATCCGACGGGCGTCGCCAACATCATCGTCTACAACTACCTGCTGGAAAGCAAGGCCGTCACCTGGAATCCTTCCGGACGCTACAGCATCGACTATGACAAGACCTGGCAGGCGCTGGAGAACCTCGGCGCCGAGATTCTCCGCATCCAGGCCCATGGCGACCTGGAAGCGGCCCGCGCCTGGGCGGCCAAGTACGGCGTCGCCGGTCCTGAGAGCCTGTCCGACAAACGGGTCCTGGAGAACGCCGGGATTCCCGTGGACCTCCGTTTTTCCTATGAGTAACCTTCCAACGCAATTGTAAAAAGTCATGTTCAAGCAATTTACAGGTTTCAATCTGGTTGAGCAGATGCACAAGTTGCGTCAGAAGAACCGGTTCAACCCCTCCGTCCTCAAGAAGAAAAGCCTCGGCCTCATCTTTGTCGCCGTCATCGTCCTCGTCCTCTGGTTCCTGCCCACGGAATCCTTCGGCATCGACGGCCTCACGGCCGTCCAGCAGAGAATCATCGCCATTTTCGTCTACGCCACGCTGATGTGGGTGCTGGAACTGGTCCCCGCCTGGGCGACCTCCGTCTCCATCATGGTATTCCTGCTGCTGTGCACCTCCGATTCCGGCATCAAATGGATCTGCAACCCCGAAACGGCGGGCCAGCTCCTCAGCTACAAGCAGGTCATGGCCAGCTTCGCCGACCCCGTGGTGATGCTCTTCATCGGCGGTTTCGTCCTGGCCATCGCCACGACCAAGACCGGTCTGGACGTACACCTCGCCCGCGTGCTGCTCACCCCGTTCGGGAAGAAGAGTGAGAACATCCTGCTGGGCTTCATGCTGGTGACCGCCCTGTTCTCCATGTTCATCAGCAACACGGCCACGACGGCCATGATGCTCACCTTCCTCACCCCCGTGTTCAAGCAGCTTCCCGAGGCCGGGAAGGGCCGCACCGCCATGGCGCTCAGCATCCCCATTGCCGCCAACCTGGGCGGCATGGGAACCCCCATCGGCACGCCGCCCAACACCATCGCGCTGAAGTATCTGAACGATCCGGAAGGCCTGAACCTCGGCATCGGCTTCGGTCAATGGATGCTGTTCATGGTGCCGCTGGTGATCATCATGATCATCATCGCCTGGATGCTCCTCAAGAAGTTCTTCCCCTTCACCCAGAAGACCATCGAGCTGAAGATCGACGGCGAGATGAAGAAAGGCAAGGAGACCACCCTGGTCATCATCACGATGATCGTCACCATCCTCCTCTGGATGATGGACACCGTCACCGGCATCAATACCTACACCGTGGCGCTGATTCCCTTCGCGGTCTTCGCCATGGTCGGCATCATCTCCAAATACGACCTGGAGGAAATCAACTGGTCGGTCATCTGGATGGTCGCGGGCGGCTTCGCGCTGGGTTATGCCATGAACGGTTCCGGTCTCGCGGCGCTCGTGGTCCGCGCCATTCCGTTCGGCAACTTCTCGCCGCTGCTGATCGTCCTCCTCTCCGGCCTGCTGTGCTACGGCCTTTCCAACCTGATCTCCCACTCCGCCACCGCGGCGCTTCTGATGCCCATCCTGGTGGTGGTCTGCACGGCCATGGGTGACAAGCTCGCGGCCGTCGGCGGCACGTCCACCGTGCTGATTGGAGTCGCCATCGCCTCCAGCAGCGCGATGATTCTGCCCATCTCCACGCCCCCGAACGCATTGGCCTACGCCACCAACATGATCCAGCAGAAGGACATGGCGCGGATGGGCGTCATCATCGGCGCCATCAGCATCGTGCTGGGTTATCTGGTACTGTTCGCGGCGGGTTCGCTGCACATTGTTTAGCTTTTCATGAAGCGGCTCTGCAAGCTGATCTCGGATTACATGGGCCTGCTGGTGCTTTTGTCGGCGCTGGCGGCCCTTGTTTTTCCGGATACGCTGAGCCACTTGAAGCCTAAGCTCATCAATCCGCTGCTGGGCGTCATCATGTTCGGCATGGGCCTGACGCTCAGGGCGGAGGATTTCAAGGTGGTGTTCAGCCGCCCCCGGGACGTTCTCATCGGCTGCCTGGCGCAGTTCACGGTGATGCCGCTGCTGGCGTTCGCCCTGGCCCGGATCTTCCGGCTCGAGGAGGCGCTCGCCATCGGCGTGATCCTGGTGGGATGCTGCCCCGGCGGCACGGCCTCGAACGTCATCACCTACCTGGCCAAGGGCGACCTGGCGCTGTCCGTGGGCATGACGGCCGTATCGACCCTGCTGGCCCCGGTGCTGACTCCCCTGCTGGTGTGGCTGCTGGCCGGGGCGACGGTCGATGTCGATGTCATCGGCATGCTCCTGAGCATCCTGTGGGTCGTCATCCTGCCCATCGCGCTCGGCCTGCTCGTGAAGCGGTTCTGGCCCCGGACGACGGAACGGGCCTCGGCCTACCTGCCGGCCCTGTCGTCCCTCGCCATCTGCGTCATCGTCCTCATCGTCATCGCCGCCAACGCGCACAAACTGCTCGCCGGCGGCCTGGTCATCCTCCTCGTGGTCGTGCTCCACAACCTCTGCGGCCTCGGCGCCGGCTACCTGATCGGCTCCCTCCTCCGCTTGCCCCCGGCCAAACGTCGCGCCATCAGCATCGAGGTGGGCATGCAGAACAGCGGCCTCGCCTCCTCGCTCGCCACCCTCCACTTCGCCGCCTACCCCCTCGCCACCATCCCCGGCGCCCTCTTCAGCGTCTGGCACAACATCAGCGGCGCCCTCGTCGCCAGGGCCTACTCCCGGCGGGGGTAGGCTGCTGGCGCAGGTGTGACTTTTGGGTCGGGACCTGCGCCACCAGAAAGCGCAGATGCTCATTTCACGGCGCAAGTCCCCGGGCAAAAACCTCACCTGCGCCAACAGCCCCTCACACCTGCGCCCAAAAACAGCCACACCTGCGCCACATACTATCTACACCTGCGCCACCATATTTACAACATGCCCCCGCCGCACCTCGGCACGTCTGGTAGAACAAAACCCAACCAAAACGTTCTCCGCGCCGTGCTCTAGCACGCCCGGGAGCACATTTACCAGCCTAAACGATCTCTCTGCCGTGCTGAAGCATCTCTGGCAGCGCAAAAGACTCTCAGAATCATTTCTCGGTCGTGCGCATGGCCCTTGGTGAGGCCAGGCGGAGGGCTTGGTACTACAAGGCATGGGTTCTTGGCGCAGGTATGACTCTGTTTCGGTGCAGGTATGTGTCTTTTTGGGTGCAGGTGTGATTTTGGTGGGGAGACCTGCGCCAACATAGAGCACTGATGCCCATTTCGCGGCGCAGGTCATCACCCCAAAGTCTTACCTGCGCCGTCTACCATCTACACCTGCGCCACCTTCTGGTCATGCAGCAATTGGGTCGCGATTGCGCAGCTGTCGACCATGATCGTGCAGCAATTGGGTCGTAACCGCGAGGCTGTCGGCCGTGGTCATGCTATTTGGCGGTGACCGCGCAGTAGCAGGCTACGATTGTGCGACAGTATGGCACAAGCTGCACTTATTTTTGTGGGCTAATAGTTTTGATCATGCCCATGGAGATTCTGTTTTCTTTTCTCGGAGGCCTTGTCCTCGCCGCGCTGATCGCTTTATTCATCGCGAGGAGCGTTGTCAAATCCCGTGTCGCGCAGACGGAGCAGTCGGTGCGGCTGCAGGCGGAGGCCACATTCAAAGAAGAGCAGGTGCGGCTCACAGTGGAACAGGCGCGGTTGGAATCCGATCTGGAGCACGCCCATGCGCATCTCGGGGAACTGGCTGCGAGTCTGGAAGACGCCAGGGACGAGGCGGAGCGCCAGGTGCAGGCAGCCAAGGAGGAGGCGGCCCGGTGGCACAAGGAGGCGATGGACGCCCTGCAGGCACGTTTTGATGAGACGATGGACAAGGTGAGCGCCCAGATGAAATCGGAGACCTCGGAGATGCTGAAGGCTCGGCAGAAGGAGTTCTCTGAGACGAGCCACCAGAGCCTGGGGCAGATCGTGGATCCGTTGAAGGAGAACATCGCCGAACTCAGGAAGGCGATGGAGGAGGGGAACAAGGAGCAGGCGGAGCGCAACGGCGAGATGCGCGAGCGCATCCGGAGCCTCATGGAGCACAGCGACGCCGCCCGCAAGAGCGCCGAAGAGCTGGCCGCCGCTTTCAAGCACGGCAGCAAGATGCAGGGCGACTGGGGCGAGACCATCCTGGAGGAACTGCTGGCGTCGCAGGGGCTGACGAAGGGCGTTCACTTCGACACGCAGCCCGTCATCCGGGACAGCGACGGCAAAACCGTGCGGAATGACGACGGCAGCTTCATGAAACCCGACGTCATCCTGCACCTGGACGAGCGCCGCGAAGTGATCATCGACTCCAAGGTGTCATTGACCGCCTTCGTCGATTATGTCAATGCCGACAGCGACGCGGACCGCCAGATCCACCTGAAAGCGCATCTGGAGAGCATCAGGAAGCACGTGAAGGAGCTGGCGGCGAAGGATTACACTTCGTATGTACGGCCCCCGAAAGTGACGGCCGGCTATGTGATCATGTTCGTCCCCAACATGGGCGCCCTCTGGACGGCCCTCAACGCCGAGCCCGACCTCTGGCGTAAAGCGGCGGACCGGAATGTGTACATCGCCGATGAACAGACCCTGTACGGGGCCCTGAAAATCGTGAGCATGACCTGGACGCAGGTCGCCCAGGCCCAGAACCACGAAAAAGTGTACGAGCTGGCCAACGAGATGATCGACCGCGTCGGCCTCTTCATGGAGAAGTACGAAGCCGTCGGCAAAGCGCTCCAGAAGGCTTCCGAAGAATATGACGACGGCATGAAGAAACTCCAGCCCCAGGGCAAAAGCATCCTCAATACCTCCGCCAAGCTGATCAGGCTCGGCGCGAAAAACAGCGGCAAGCATCCCGTCAAAGCCCTCCTGGACATCGACGACATCCCGCCCCTGCCCGAGTAGTTTTTCAAGATTGTTTTGTATCTTTAAACCCGCGCCCGCCGATCGGGGGCGAGGCCTTGAAAGATTGGACGCAGTCTATCGTATAATAAAATATGGAACAGAGGGAAACCGTCACCAGGGAGAACAGCCAGATCCGGGAGGAGCTGAAGGAGCCGAAGATGTATGTCGTGCATGTGCTCAATGACGACATGACCACCTTCGATTTTGTCGTGTCCGTCATGATGGGCGTCTTCCACAAGAGCGAGGAGGATGCGTGGGCCATCGCCGAGCGGACGCATCAGCAGGGGAAGGCCGTCGTTGGCCGGTACTCTTACGACATGGCCCATACGAAGGTCAACAAGGCCGTCTCCCTAGCCCGGGAGAACGGTTTTCCGCTCAGATTCAAGATTAATCCGGAGCCATGAAAAGCAAATTATCCTCCAGCGTCGTCCTGGCCTTGAACAAGGCGGCGGGAATCGCGACCAAATACAAGACTTCCTATATCACCCCGGAGATGCTGCTCCAGGGGCTCCTGTCGCTGGAGCGGTTCCGCTCCGTGCTGTCCGGCCTGACGACAGGTCTGCCCGAAGCGGAAAAAGAGCTGGCGGGCTTCGTCCACGACCACGCCGAACCGGCGGACGACGATTCCGGCCGGCTGGAGATGTCCTTCCAGCTGCACCAGCTGTTCGAGTACACCGACGAACAGGTGCAGAGCGCCGAGGCTGAACACGTGGAAGTACCCCACGTCGTCCATGCCCTGTTCCTGCTTGAAGAGTCCTATGCGGCATTCTGGCTCCGGCGGCTCCTCCCGGTCTCGGACGGGGAATTCATCAGCATCCTCAACGAGGCCTACGATTCCGACCGGGACAATCCCGCCGGTGAAAACGACCCGAATCACAAGGCCTGGATGCTCTATTGCCGGCCCCTGGCCGTCGAGGACGGATGGAAGCTGGTCGGCCGGGAGAAGGAGATCTCCCGGGCCCTGCTCATCCTCTGCCGGAAAGAGAAATGCAACCCGGTCTTCGTCGGGGAGCACGGGGTCGGAAAGACGGCCATCGTCCGCGGCCTGGCCGCGTTGCTGGCCGAGGGCAAAGTTCCCAAACGGCTGCAAGGCAAGCGGCTGTACACCCTCGACTTCTCCGCCGTCATGTCCGGAACCCAGTTCCGGGGCGCCTTCGAAAGCCGGATGAAGGAGATTCTCGACGGCGTGGCCGCCGAGGGCGACGTCATCCTGTTCATCGACAACATCCACGAAATCGTCGGGGCGGGCCGGACCGGAGAAAGCATGTCCGACGCGACGAGTCTGCTGGTTCCGTACATCGAGCGCCGGGCAATCGCCTTCGTGGGCGCCACAACCTTCGAGGACTACAAGAAAAGCGTCAACCGCAGCAAGAACCTCGAGCGCATGTTCCGCCGGATCGAGGTGGAGGAACCGGACCAGGAAGAGTCCGTCCGCATCCTCGAAGGCCTCCGCGGGCAGTTCGAGTCCTTCCACGGCGTCCGTTATGCCGACGACGTCATCCGCTACGCGGTCGAAGGCAGTGCCCGTTATGTCCATGGACGATTCCTTCCGGAAAAGGCCGTCGACCTGCTGGACGAATCCGGCGCCTGGCTGGAGATGCACCCGGCCCCGGACGGGAAACAAGTGGTCACCAAGTCACTGGTCAAGGAGGTTCTCAGCCGGATGAGCAACGTCGACCTCACGGACAAGGACGAGGAAACCGATGCCGTGTACGGCCTCAAGGAGAACCTGCGGAAGCGGATCTTCGGCCAGGACGGCGCCATCGACACGGTCTGCGACGCCATCTACACCGCGAAGGCCGGTCTGTCGGACGCTCTCAAACCGCTGGCGTCCTTCCTGTTCGTGGGCCCCACCGGCGTGGGCAAGACCCAGCTGGCGAAGGACCTCGCCGACCTGCTGCACCTCCCGCTCCTGCGCTATGACATGAGCGAATACGCCGAGAAGCACACCGTCTCGAAATTCATCGGCGCTCCGGCGGGCTATGTCGGCTACGAAGACGGCGGCATCCTCGTCGACGCCATCCGCCGATCTCCGCACTGCGTCCTGCTCCTCGACGAGATAGAAAAGGCCCATCAGGACATCTACAACCTCCTCCTCCAGATCATGGACTACGGCACCCTGAGCGACTCCCGGGGCCAGAAGGCCGACTTCCGGAACGCCGTCATCATCCTCACATCGAACGCCGGCGCCAAGTTCGCCAACCGCGCCTCCATCGGCTTCTCCCCCACCATCAACGCCGGCGAAGTCATGGGCAAGGAGGTCCGGAACGTGTTCGCGCCCGAGTTCGTCAACCGGCTCTCCGCCACCGTGGTCTTCAACAACCTCTCCGAGCAGATGGCCGCGCGCATCCTGGACGCCAAGGTCCGGGAGTTCGACCGGCAGCTCGTGAACCGGAACGTGCACCTGACCTATTCGGACGAGGCGCGCGCCGAGATTCTCCGGCGCGGCTATTCGCAGGAATACGGCGCGCGGGAGATCGACCGGGTCATCGCCCGGGAGGTCAAGCCGCTGGTCGTCAAGGAGATTCTGTTCGGTTTCCTGAAAGAAGGCGGAGACGCCGCCGTAGAATATGGTGAAGACGGCTTCCGTCTGACAAGAAAAACGGCATAAGCATGGAACAATCCTTCACCCCGGGCAGCCTTTTCCCCAAACCCGAAAAAGGAAACGGCTACGGCCTGGTCGCCTACGGAGGCAGACTGACCCCGGACTATCTCATCGAAGCCTATTCGAACGGCGTGTTCCCCTGGTTCAACTTCCGGAGGGGCCTCATCAAGTGGTACTGCCCGTATGAACGCTTCGTCATCTTCCCGTCCGAGGTCCATGTCTCCCATTCGACCCGGAACCTGTTCAACAAGGGCATTTACCGCATCTCGTTCAACGAGGCGTTCCGCGGCGTCATCCGCCACTGCAGCCAACTCCGGATTCATGAGTTCGGCGCCTGGCTCGGGCCGCAGATGGTCGAAGCCTATACCCGTCTGCACGACATGGACCTCGCCGCCAGCGTGGAGGTCTGGAACGGGGGCCGGCTGGTCGGAGGGCTGTACGGGGTGCACATGCACCGCATGTTCTTCGGAGAAAGCATGTTCTCGCTGGAGCCGGGAACTTCCAAGCTGGCCCTGGTGTCCCTGGCGAGAAAGATGCAGGCGGAGGGAGAGAAACTCATCGACTGCCAGCTTCACACGGACCATCTGGAGTCCATGGGCGGCCGATACATCCCCTATGACGAATACATGGCTATCCTCGCGAGAGAATAGCCATGTTTCGTTATTGAAAGAGATTCTTACTTGTTCATCGCCTTCACGACTTCGTCGCAGGCCAGGCACAGCAGGATGTACTGCGGAGCCGTGTTGATGCAGCACTCGTTCTCACCCCAGTGGAACGGGTAGTCGTCCTTGTTCTCGAAGAAGTCCTCCTTCACCAGCAGGCCGGGAACGATGCCGCCGGGGATGACGGTGTAGTCCGCGCGGTTGTTGCTGTAGGCGACTTTCTTCGTGTTGACACCCACGGAGGTCACGAAGGAGACGTTGCTGTAAGGGTGGCAGCCGAAGATGAAGTTGAGTCCGGCGAGGACATACTCCGGATCGATCAGGTCCGGGAAGTACTTCCAGACCCGGTAGCAGTTGTAGGCGCTGTTGATGATGGAGGCGTTGCCGGCCCAGCCGGAACCGCCGATGGACACGCCGTACGGGTTGTCCTTGCCGCCGCGGGTGATCACCTCCACATAGGCCGGAATCAGGGCCCGGACCTTGGCCTGGAACTTCTTGTCCATGTACGGATAGATCTTGAGCGCCGCGGTCAGGTTCGGACCGCCGGTGTACTGGGTGGAGAACATGCCGTTCTGCACGTTGCCGGTGTCACGCGGGCCGGTGGGCTTGGCGTCCAGCTGCTTCTCGACGAGCGGGAGGAAGAAATCCTTGAACTTCTTGTCGCCGGTGGCGATCCACAGTTCGATGGCAGCGTTCAGGCGCGGATCCCCGCCGAAGCCGCCCCAGCGGCCCTGGACCGGGTTTTTGGCCGGATCGGCGGCCTCGAAGTGCTTGTCCCACAGCATCAGCGCGTTCTTCAGGGAGCGCTCGGCCTCCTCGGGATAGTAGTCCTTGAGGGCCGGATAGGCGGCCGCGAGGGAGACGATGTCCTGCATCACGCCCGCGGCGCTGAAGCGGCTCGTGAACACGAAGCGGTCGTCGAGGGTGCCGGAACGGTCGCCGCGCACCTCGTACGGAGCGAGGGACGGATCATAGACCTTGCCGTCGGTGAGCGTCATGGCGTCGCCGAGGTGGTGGTAGTGGTGCATGTCCGGCTGGCCGATGACCTGGGCCACGAAGCCGATGTTCTCGACCTGGGCGTTGATGTTCAAGGTGCCGTGCATGATCAGCTCCACATTGTCCGGAACGCCGTCAGGGACATGGATGTCGGCATACTGGGTCTTCTGGTCGATGAGGGTCTGGTCGCGCATGGGCTGGAACTCCCGCCAGATGTAGGCGAGGTCCTGCGTGGTGTTCAGCACGGAGTTCGCCTGGATGTCGAAGTCGCCGGCGTCATACCAGCCGCCCACGGCGAGGCCCGGGATGTGCTCCAGGGGCTTGTACTTGTCATTCGTCTCATCCCCCTGGAAATAGCCGTCATGCAGGCGGACATTCGCCGGGGCCTGCAGGGCGTCGTCCATGTTCGCGCGGCCGTGCCAGATCCGGTAGGCCTCGTTCACCTCCATGTGGTCCATGTTCACGACCAGGGAGACGTCCATGGTCGGATGCCACTTGTCGCTGTAGATGTCCTTGTCGATGGGGAACGCGTTCGTCACCACGCCCTGGTAGTCGATGCAGTAGAGGCCCGGCTCGCGGACATCGGAGAAGTCAATCTGGACGTAGTTGTAACGGTGGTGGTACACACCCCAGACGTTGACGGGAACCGTCTTCGCCGTGGTCTTGGTGCCGTCGGGATTCACGCGCAGGATGCGGGCCTCCGGAGCGGGGACGTCGTTCTTGTCCAGTTCCGCCACGGCGACCTTCTTCTGGGCGGGAGAATAGCCCACCTGCGAGAAACCGATGTTGGCCGGGCGGGTCCAGGTCTTGGACACGCTGGGCTCCAGGTACCACTCCACGACCGTACCGGTCTTGCCGCCGGGCAGGAGCGAACGCAGGACGAACATGCCGTTCTGCGCGAGATGGCGGCCGTCATAAATGCCGATCTCCGTCTCCGACTGCACGCTCACGCGGAGCGCTTCGTCTTCGGGAGCCAGCACAATCTGATGGCCGGTGGACATGGGCTTCGCCACGAGGAAGTCGCCCCGTCCGCGGTCGTCGAAGGTGCTCTCGCCGAAGTACTGCGTGATCTTCTCCGAGACCGGATGGACCTCCGTGTCATGCATCGGATACTTGGGGAGGATGCGGGCCTTGCCGTCCACCAGGTAGTTCTTGCCGAAGTAAGAGGCCGGGAAGAACTCCAGGTTCAGGCCCGCCTTGCCCACGAGGTTCTCCGGCACGGGCTTGTCCAGGATCACCTGCACCAGGCAGCCGCCGTCCTTGGGCGTCACCCGGAACTTGGCCGCAAAGTCATAGTCCGTGTGGGTGAGCGTGACCTGGACAAAGTTGCCTTCGCGGTCCACGATCCGGTCCGACACCGTACCGAAGATGTCCCACTGCTCCGGGGTGTTCATCAGGCGGATGCCGCCGCCGGTCGCCAAGCGCTCGCCACGCTGGATGATCTCCAGGCCGGCGAACTTTTCGTCATAGAACCCGCCGTTGTACAGGTTGTTGTACACGAGTACGTTCGTCCCCCGCGCCTCGAAGTAGCCGAGGTCGTTCATGGTCAGGGTCTGGGCGGACGCCGGCTTCGCGGCCGGCAGGAGGGCCGCCGCCGCGGCCACACAGAAGGTCAGGATCTTTCGCATATGAAAAGGTTTTTGTAGTTTCTACCTAAAGTGTTGTAAATATAGCAATTTCCTCGCTATCAAACAATAGCAAAACTGTTCCCGGCAAAAAAAGAAGGCCGGCCGCGCAGGCCGGCCTTCCGTTCTTGAAGAAGAATCAGGCTACCACTGGAAGCGGATCCTCAGCGGGGTGTAGCGGTCACCCGTCAGGAGGAAGTGCTGGACATCCAGCAGGTCCACGATCGGATCGCCCGTCATATTGACGGTCAGGGTGAAGGTGCCGTCACCGTTGTCCTTGAGCCGCTCGTTGCCGGCGAAGATGTCGTCTCCCGTCCAGGTCGTGGACCACCAGCCGGTGGTGACGCGGATCTGGGGATTCTCCCCTTCCAGGTCGACATAGAAGGTCTCGGTCTTGAGCTTGTTCCAGATCGTCTCCGGGAAGGTCGTGATGCACTCCTTGTTGCCGTCCCGGCCTTCCAGGCCGAAGCGGTACTGGCTGGACCAGCTGATGGCGCCGGCCGTCCCGTCATTCTCCCAGGCGTTCTCCGGGTAGATGCCCAGCGGCGTGAACCGGTCGCCCGTGATGAGGAGGTGCTGCGTCAGGAGAGCGTCCACGAAGCCGGGATTGTCGGCCAGGTCGAGCTTCAGCGTGAAGGTGCCGTCGCCGTTGTCCTTGAGCCGCTCGTTGCCGGGCATGAAGTCATCGCCCCACTGCTGGCTCCACCAGCCGGTGGTGATGCGGATCTGCGGGTTCGTCGCTTCGACGACCAGGTAGCAGGTCTGGGTGACGAGCTTGTTCCAGACCTCCTCGGGGAGCGTGGCGATGGCTTCGTTGTTTCCGTCTCTTCCGTCGAGGGCGATCCGGTACTGGCTGCTCCAGGCGACGGGGCCATGGCCCTCCGGATCGTCATTCTCCCAGATCACGCCTTCGTGCGCCCGCGGGAATTCCTCGGTCAGGGTCGCGGTCAGGGTCGCGGCCTCCACGTCCAGACGCAGGGTCCAGTAGCCTTCGCCCGGGAGGGCGATGTTGCCGCCGTCCTGCTTGAGGCTGGCCACATACTGGTTTTCGGCGCCTTCCACGGGAACGAACTCTCCGTCGATACCCAGATTGACGGCATCGTTCCGTTCCCGGCGGAACTTGAACTCCTCGCCCTTGTGGAAAGGAACCTTCGTCACTTCCCAGACGAGCTGACGGCCCATGTCGCCCAGGTCGACATCCTGGTCCCAGCTGCCGCCGGCGATCGTGCCGACCATGGTCCACGGATACCGGCCCACGAGCTCGGCGGTCATCGTCCAGTGCTCCACATCCAGGGTCACGTCCCAGTAACCTTCGGTCGGGAAGGTGACCTTCTCGCCGCCCTTCTTGATGGCGCCCGTATAGGTGTTGCCGGCGCCGGGGACAAGCGCCCCGTCCAGGCCCAGGATGACGGAATCATCCCCGGTCATCCGGAACTGGAAGGTCTCGCCGAAGTGGAACGGGATGCCGCCCCGCTTCCAGACGAGCTGCTCGCTCTGGTCCTCCATCGCGAGATCCTGCTCCGCGGCGCTGCCGCCGATGGTGCCGTACATGGCCCACTCGTGGTAGTACGGCCAAGCTTCCTGGCTGATCGAGAACTTCCCGCGCTGCTTCTTGGCATTCACGGTGACCAGGGCGTTGCGTTCGCCCTTGATGTTCTGCTTCGCCCTCACCCGCAGGGTGACGTCGCCGGGCTTGCCGGACTCGGGCTCGAAGACGAGCCAGTCGACCGGGCTGCTGACGAACCAGTAGTCGGGCGCATTGAAATTGAAGACGAGCTCCTCCCCTTCCGCCTTGAATACCGAGCCGTCCGGCTGCACCGTGACGGTGAAGATCGCAGGGTCGTTCGGGTCGAACTCCTTTTCTTTGGTCTTGTCGCAGGCGGCGGTTCCCAGAAGAACCGCCGCGGCCGCGGCAAAGAGACATATTCTGTTCTGTTTCATATCTCAGCGTGTAAAGGGGTTAGGGAATGAGATGGACCTCGGTGACCGTGAATCCGACACCCTGGAAGCGGAGGCCGGCGGACTGAAGCTCTTCCAGGACCGCCTCCGTAATGGTGGATTCAAAGTAGTCGTCCGTCTTCACGATGATGTCCTGGAACTCGGTCCAGTCGGCCCAGCTGTCCACGTGCTTGAAGATGGGGTTGTAGTCGTCGCCCTTGTCCTTCGTGAAGACGCGGATGACATTCCCCTCCTTGGCCTTGGCGAACTTGGCCGCATCGATCACGAAGGATGCGCTCCAGCCGTCGAAGACGACCTCCTGGTCCCAGATGACCTCTTCCTGCTGCGCCGGCTCACCGCCGTCGTCAATCCACATGTTCTGGACGAGGAGCACCTGGGTGATGGTGAATCCGAGACCCTGGAAGCGGAGACCTTCGGACTTCAGCTCGTCCAGGGCGTCCGCCGTGATGGTGGACTCGAAGTAACCGTTCTCGTGCTTGATGATGTCCTGGAACGCAGACCAGTCGGACCAGTCGCTCACGTGCTTGAAGATCGGGAGATAGTCGTCGCCCTTGTCCTTGTAGTAGACCCGGATGACGCCGCCCTCGGCCGCATCGGCGAACTTCGCCGCATCGATCACGAGCGTCGCGCTCCAAGCGTCGAAGACGGACTCGCCTTCGAAGAGGGTGATCTCCTTCATCTCCCAGTGGCCGCCGCCTGCCGGCGGAGCGTAGGTCAGTTCGGGGATGGCGAACGTCTTGCCGTTGATACTGTTCACCTTGCCGGGGAAGGTCCCTTCGAAGGTGTTCATGGGCACCTTGAAAATGACGGTGCTGGTTCCCTTCCGGTAGAACAGGGACTCCGGGATGATGTAGGGGTTGCCTTCGGCATCCAGCAGCTCCACGCTGGAGAGGAACTCCAGGTCCTGGCCGTAGATGTAGAACAGCTCGCCGAACTCGACGGATTCGCCCGCCTGCTTGGAGTAGCCCGAGACCACCGGATTGCCGACAGTCAGCGCCACGTCGGAGACCGCTTCGTCATCCGCCGTGCGGACGGTCAGCGGACCGCCTTCGGCGGCGATGCCGGCCGGCGCATGGACACGGATCATCTCGTCGCTGACAAGCTCGAAACCGGATTTGGAGACGCTGACGTTGCCCGGGAACACGATCTCGGTCACATCCGAGAAGCCGGATCCGTTGATGGTCATCGGCTGTCCGGCCACCACCTTGGTGGGGAAGAACACCTTGATGCCCAGTCCCAGATCGGCGGCTTCACCGCCGTTGTCCGGATTGCAGGACGTGAAAGCCCCGACGAGGACAACAGACAGGAACAATCCAAAATATTTGAATATCTTCTTCATATCTTAATCCTTATTGCGTGTCGTTTCACCATCCCGGATTCTGCTCCAGTCTGGAATTCTTCTTGATCTCGCTCTGCGGGATGGGGTACAGATAATACTTGTCATCCCACTGGCGGCTTACGGTGGCGCGGGTCAGCTGCAGGGAGGGGCTGATTTCAGCGACCTGGACGGAGCTGAAGTACTGGCGGCCCTTCTTCCAGCGGCGGACATCCCAGAAACGGTGGTTCTCGAAGGCGAGCTCCACCAGGCGCTCACGCTCATAGCGCGCGACCCAGGCGGCTCCGTCTTCGGTGAACTCCGGCATGCTGACGCTCGCCCGGCGGCGAAGCACGTTGACGGCCTCGTTCGCGGTCATGCCGTACGCGGCGCTGTTCGCGCTGCCCGTGGCGTAGAACACGGCCTCGGCATAGTCCAGATAGAACTCGCCCAGACGCATCAGGATCCACGTGTGACGGCGGGTGGTCTGGTTGTCAGCGGTCGTGACGCAGGCCCCGTCCACATATTTCTTCAGATAGTAGCCGGTCGGCGTGGCGCCGTACTTCGGGGCGGCGTTGAAACCGCCTCTGAAGGTCTCGATGCGCTTCTTCTGTGCGCCGTTGGTGGGCCACTCGTCGCCGTTGCGCACAATGGTGAGGGCGAAACGGGGATCCAGCCCCTCATAGGGGTCGGACGCGCCCAGGTCGATGGCGCCGGGATGGCGCTGGCCGAAGGTCTCGCCGTTGTCCTGATACTCGTACTGGTCCACGAGGCTCTGGGTCGGGCAGTTGCCGGAAGCGCCGTTTTCGACGCCCACCGGGTAGTTGGCCATCTCGAAGGAGTTGAATTCGCCGCGGCCCAGACCGAAGATCAGTTCCGGGTTGAAGAAGGCGTCATGTCCCCACAGGGAGCCGTAGGCGCTGAGCTTCAGGCCCCAGGCGTCGGCATTGTCCAGCACGAACTTGCAGGCCTCGGCGGCCTTCGCCCACTTGGCCTTGTCGCCCGACGGGTTGAACAGCGGGGACGCGGCGTACAGCAGGGTGCGGGCCTTCAGCGCATAGGCGGCCACGCGGGTCGCACGGCCGATTTCGCTGTTCACTTCCGTGACATAGGAAACCGGCAGATACGGGGCGATCTCGTCGATCTCGTCGACGATGAACTTCACGATCTCGTCGGCGGGGGTGCGGGTGACGTTGTTGGCCTGCGCATTGGTGAGGGTGGTGGTCACGAGCGGAACGTCGCCGTAGGAACGGAACAGCTCGAAGTAGAAGTAAGCCCTCAGGAAGCGCACCTCGTACGGGAAGAGCTCCAGCTGCTGGACCCAGTTGCGGTAATCCGGATTGTACTGCCAGGAGGTGATGTCCGCCTGGGCGAGCTTCTCCAGGAACATATTGGCGTCCGCGATGGCGGTGTAGCACTTCGACCAGGTCCGGGAATAGGGGTTGGCCGTGCTCCAGCCGCCGTTCACGTAGTTGTTCACGGCGCCGGTCTCCAGGGCGTACTGGGCCTCGTCGGTCGCGCCGGCGAGGAAGTAGGCGCTGTTGTCCTCGAACTCGTTGTTGTAAACCTGCGCGTAAACGTCGAACACCATGTTTTTGATGCCATTCTCGAAGTATTCGTAGGTCCATTCCTCGTCCCGCGTGTTCTGCTCCGTATAGTTGAGGTCGACGCACGCGGCCGGAAGGACACAGGCGAGAATGAATAAGGAAATTCTATCAAGTTTCATAAGGCGTCTCATTTTAGAATACAACGGAAAGGCCCACGGAAACCGCCTTCATCACGGGATAGCCCGTATTCAGGTTCTCGGCGTCCATGCTGGGGATATTGCCGAAGGACAGCAGGTTCTGGCCCTGGACGAACAGCTTGGCGTCCGTAATCTTCATCCGGCCGACAAGCGCCGCGGGAAGCCGGTAGTAAACTTCGCAGTCACGAAGCTTCAGCCAGCTGATGTTGCGGTACCAGATCGTGGAATTCTGCACGTTGTTGGCAACTCTCGTCGTAGAGAGGCGCGGATAGATCGCGCCGGTGCCGGCATTGTCGAAGCAGTGGGCATAATATTCCCGGGAGAGGTTCCGGTTGTCCGAAAGCGCACCCCAGACACCGTCGACATAGATGAGGTTCTTGGTCTGGCCGTACGCACCCTGGAAGGAAGCGTTGACGCCGAATCCCTTGAACTCCAAGCCCAGCTGGAAACCGTAGTTCAGCGCAGGGAAAGCGCTGCCCCAGTCCATCGCCACGAAGTCGTTCTCGTTGATGACGCCGTCTTCGTTGACATCCTTGTACTTGGTGTCACCGACTTTCACCTGGCCGAACTCCTGCAGCGGGCTGGAAGCGATCTCGTCCTGCGACTGGAAGAAACCGATGGCGACCAGACCGCGGGCGGCATCGGCAGGACCGCCGATGACGGAGAGGTTCGGATAGGCCGGGGTTTCGATCCATTCCAGGATCTGGCTCTTCACGAAGGAGGCGTTGCCGCCGAAGTTCAGGTTGAGACCGCTCGCGAAGGTCTTCGCGAAACGCAGGCCGGCTTCAGCGCCGTAGCTCGCCACGACACCCTTGTCGTCATACGCGGACTGGATGCCCACGACGGCGGAATTCAGGGAACCCGCGCTGACGAGGATGTTGCGACGCTGCTGATAGAACACATCGGCGGTGAAGTCGAGGCAGTCCGCGATCCGCATGTCGGTTCCGAAGTTGGCCTTGTAAGCGGCTTCCTGCCGGAAATCGGTCGTCGGGAACTGCGTCAGGAAAGCGCCCCAGGAGCTGGCGAAGTTCTGGCCGTACCAGAACTGGCCGTGCGAATTGTTCCAGGCGGCGAGCCACAGACCGTTCGCCGGGACATAATCGGTGTGCTGGATACCGCCGGAGAGACGGACCTTGCCGAAATAACCCGGACCGTCCGCATAGACGAAACCGAGGCCCAGCGTCGGGGAGAACGCCCACTTGGCCGGATAGGAACGGTTGGAACCGTTGGCCGCAAGGACCAGGTCTGCCATGAACCGCTCAGCGTGGTCGTAGTGGGTGGCGAGCTGCCAGTTCTCGCGATACCAGGTGTTGCTCTGGCCGTCGCGGATCTCGCTCTTCATGTTGTAGCCCGCGTTCGCGGCGAAGTGGTCACCGTCACCGAAAGCCACGGCATACTTGAGACCGGTGTTGACCGTACCCACGCGCCACTGGGAATCCACCCAGTAGTTGAACGTCAGCTTGTCCTCCACCGTACCCATGACCGCTTCCTGCATGACACCGGCCGCGTCATAGTAGTTCCAGCCGTACTGGTAACCCTTCGTACGGTTCTCGATGGTGTTGGAGGCGTTGTCATAGGAGCCGCCGGCATAGAACTTCAGCCCCGGAAGGATGAAGTCGAGATCCTGCTCGAGGGTAAGGTCGGCCCAGATCTGGCGCTGGTGGGTCTTGGTGAAGCCCGCGCCCGTCGCCTTGGCGATAAGGTTGAAGTCGCCGTACGTCTGGCTGCCGCCCCATACGCCGCCCTTGGTCTTGATGGGGAACGCCAGGGCCGGCACCTTGTACAGATGCCACCAGGCGTCGTTGGAGTTCACGTTCGGAACGCCGTTGGTTTCCATGAAGATCGCAAGGAGGTTCGTGCGGACCCGGGTGGAACTCGTCACCTGGAAATCCACGTTCGTACGGATGTTCATCTTGGAATACTTGAGCTGGGAGTTCCAGTCGCCCTGGTCGGGATTCTTGTAGAGACCCTGGGCGTCGGTATAGTCCAGCTGGGTGTAGTATTCCACCCGGTCGGCGCCGCCGTACATGGAAACGAAGGCGTTCGTCTCATTGGCGGTGTTCTTGAAGACTTCGTTCTTCCAGTTGATGTCGGGATAGACGAACGGATCGCTGCCGTCCTGGAACTTCTGCAGCTCGGAGGCCGAATAGGCAGCTCCGACACCGTCATTCATGCGGGCGGTGTTCAAGGCGTTGGCGTAGTCGTATGCGCCGACCATTTCCGCCATCTGGGGATCGAACTGGATCTTGCGGGAAGCACCGGCCTTGAAATGGAAACCGGTGTCGGCCTTGCCGCGCTTCGTCTTCACGAGGAGGACGCCGTTAACGCCCTCGTGACCGTACAGGGCCACGGCGGCGGCATCCCGCAGGACGGTCACGCTCTCCACCTCTTCCACCGAAATGCGGTCGATCGGGCGTTCAATGCCGTCCACCAGGATGAGGATGTCCCGTTCGCCGGTCGTCTGGGCGCCACGGATGTTGAAGGAGGCGCCTCTGCCTTCCTCTCCCTTGAAACCGGTGTTCTGCAGGGCGGTCAGGCCGAGCAGTTTACCGTAAAGCGCATCGGCCAGGCTGATGGCCGAGGTGCGGCGCAGCTCTTCGGCGGTGATGGTGTAGGTCGCCGCCGTCGTCAGGTATTCCGTGCTCTCGACGCCGTAGCCCAAATCCACCGTCTGCACCTTCTTGTCGGGCAGCACGACTTGGGCGTTGGCCGTCACAGGAACTGCGCAGAATCCCAGCAGGCTGTATATGAGTATATTGCGTAATTTCATAATCGTGACTATTTCTATTGATTACCAACCAGGATTCTGCGTGAGGCCGTATCCCTTCTGGACTTCGATACGGGAGACCGGGTCCAGATACCACTTGTTCGTCCAGTAGCCGGGATCCCACCAGCGGCGGGCGCCGTTGACGATCTGCGGCTTCTCATATTCGAACTTGGGCCAAGGCGTCGAGGGATCCCAGCGCTGGTCGCCTTCCGTCAGGCGGTTGCCGTTCTCGTCCAGGCGGTAGATCCGGATCTCGTGGAGCGGTTTGGTGAAGAGGTCCTGACGCTTGCGGCGGACCATGTCATAGAGACGGTCACCGCACTCGGCGCCGATCTCGCAGTTGCGCTCGCGCAGGATCTCCTCGATCAGGTTCGCCTTGTTGGAAGTCAGGTTCAGGCCGGGGTTCATCTTCTCGATGCGGCCCAGGCCGACGCGGCTGCGGACCACGTCCAGGTCGTCGAGCGCACCCGAGAGATTGCCGGTCTCCGCACGGGCTTCCGCACGGATGAGATACATCTCGGCAAGACGGATGTAAGCCACACCGATATACTCGTCGTCCATACGGCCGCTCGTGTAGTCCAGCAGCCACTTGAACTTCCGGTAACCGGAAGCCACTTCCTCCGCATTGTTCGCGGCGAAGTTGCCGGCGTCATAGTCATAGGCGCCGTTCACCCAAGTATCGACATAGCTGAAACCGGCGTAGTCGAAACCGGCGGGCAGGGACGGTCTGGGAACCAGCATCGTCTCGTACAGGCGCGGGTCGCGGTCGGCATAGATGTCGATGCCGTCGGGGTTCTTGCCGGGGCCGTAGATGTCCGTGTACGGGAAATCGCGGCCGTCCGCCATGCCGAAGCACTCCATCAGCTCGTTGGTGGGAACCGCACCACCCTGGCGCAGGCAGTCGAGGGCGAAGCCTCTCCAGCCCCAACCCCAGCCGCCGTCGGACAGCGTCAGGGTAGGATGGGCGTCGAACAGCTTTTCGTGACGGGTTTCGTCATTGCGATACCGGTAAGCCCGGCGGAACGCCATCCGGTAACCGGCCTCGTCCTGCGACGCCGGCTGGATCAGCTGATAGTAGTTTCCGTTCCTGGCATTGTCCTCGAAGAAATCGTCGCAGTACTGCAGGCAACGGTTCCAGAGGCCGGGATCCTCCCTTCCGAACCACACATGCTCGATGTTCGTGAACTCGGTGACCTTGTCCGGCGTGTATTCCATGTAAGGCTGCGGGCTGTTGAACAGCGGAGAGGCTGCGAACATCCATACTTTCGCGCGAAGGGCGCGGGCGGATGCGCGCGTAAGACGTCCGGACCAGCGGCCGATGTCCTCATTGGGAACGTTCCAGATGAAGCCGGGCTCATTGATGGCGCACACGATCAGGGAGTCGATGAATTCCACCGTCTCCATCGCCGTCGCGCGGCCGCTCGTGTGGTTCTCGCCCACGGCATAGGCCTTCCGGGCCAGGCAAAGTCCGCCGAAATTGCGGAAAGCGTCGTAATAACGGCTGGCCATGATGGTGTAGGCCTCGCCGCGGAGACGGCTCTTCTCATTGTCGTCCATGTCCGGGACCCGGTCGATGTTCTCGATGAGCTGCCAGCATTTGCGCACGGTCTCATAGATGGACACGCGGCCGCCGGCGTCGGAGTTGAGACCGCCCTTGGTCGAATAGGAGAATTTGCCCTGGAAGTTGCCGTCTTCCGTATCCTGCGCGTTTTCCGTCAGCAGGCCCGGGTAGTAGCTCTGCTTGGGACCGCCCCAGGACACGTAGCAGTGATAGGAGTCGGAAAGCACGTCGATCGGCGCGCCGTTCATCATGTTTCCGGAAGTGTAGGTGCAATAGAGCTGGCCGTAGGCGCTCCAAAGGAAGTTGCGGGTGTACTCCGCGCTCGTGAACACGGTGTCGATGTTGACATCGACGCCCGGAGCCTTCTCCAGGAAGGCGTCACCGACGGCGAATTTGTCGACGCAGGCCGAAAAACAGAAGGCGGAGCAGATTCCCAGAACCAGTATGATATTCGAAATCTTTTTCATATTCGTATCTGCATTAGAAGTTAACCTGTGCACCGATGTTGACGACACGGGTCATCGGGTAGCGCACGCCGAAGTCGAGTCCGGAACCCGGAGCCTCGGGGTCGTTGCCGTCGAACCGGGCGAAAGTCAGCAGATTCTGTCCGGAAACGAAGAACCGGATGTAATTGAAGAACGGCATCGCCTTGGGCTTGTTGAAGGTGTAGCCGAGTTCGACGTTCTTCAGGCGGATGTACTTGGAATCGACCAGCCAGGCCTGGGAGTCGTGGTTGTTATGGACCCGGTTGGTGAACGAGATGCGGGGCAGGATGGCGTTCGGGTTGTCTTCCGTCCAGGAGTTGTCCGCGACCCACTGGGTGAGCGCAGACGTGTTGGTGGAACCGAACTGGTCGCGGAAGTAACCGTTGAGCTGGCGGCTCACGTGGTCCGCGCCCGTCCACAGCATGGAGACGTCCAGACCCTTCCAGTGGATGGCCCCGTTCAGGGAGAACGTGATCTCCGGGTTGTCGGTGTAACCGAGCGGTTTCTGGTCGTTCTGGTCGATGATGCCGTCGCCGTTCAGGTCGACATAGACGCAGTCACCGTACTTGAGGGCGAGGTTCTGGTCCGGCATGTCGACGCCGTAGGCGGCCTTGTAGCGTTCCTCCGTACCCGGCTGGTAGAACTCGAAGAGGTCGTAGCCGAAGCGCTGGCCCACCGGGAGACCCGTGCGGCTCAGGTAATCGTACATCGGCTTCACCTCGAGCATCTCGATGACCTTGTTCCGGGCGAAGGAGAAGTTCGGGGAAATGGAGTAGCGGACGTTGCCGATCCGGTCTTCCCAGTTCAGCGTGATCTCATAACCGTGGTTCTTGACGCGGCCTTCGTTCACATAGCTGGAAGGCAGGGAGGTGACGGCGGACAGCGTGGAGGCGTTGGACACGAGGATGTGCTTGCGGTCCTCCCAGAAGAAGTCCACATACGCGTGGAGCCGGTCCCTGAAGAAGGCGGCATCGACACCGACGTTGACCTTGCTGGCCGTTTCCCAGGTGACGTTCGGGTTGCCGGCGGTCAGTTCCTTGACGGCCTGCAGCCAGGTGCCGCTGGTACCGAAGTTCGCACCGCGGTTCTGCGGGTTCACGGTCGTGGAGCCCGTATAGAACTGCCAGGCGCCGGGCAGATACAGGAAGCGGGCGCCGTTGGTGTTGTCGTTACCGACCAGGCCCCAGGAGCCGCGGAGTTTCAGATAGCCCATGAAATTCCTGATGGGCTCCCACCAGGTCTCGCTGGACGGGATCCAGCCCAGGGAGATGGACGGGAAGGTGCCGTAGCGCTTGCCGGGAGCGAAGTTCTCGGAACCGTTGCGGCCGATGTTGAAGTCCAGCAGGTACTTGGTCGCATAGTCGTAGGTGACGCGGCCGACCAGGCCGACGTAACCTCTCGGAATGGACTGGTAGATGTTGCCGCTGTTGTCACCGGGATAGTAGGTCTTGCTCTGGTTGTAGAGGAGCAGCGCGCCGATGTTGTGCTTGCCGAAACGGCGGTTGTAGTTGAAGCTCGCTTCCGCATACCAGTTGCGGCTGCCCCACTTGGACTCGCTGTAGGGCGTCGGCCAGGTGATGTTCTCCTTGCGGAGGACTTCCTCGCCGTTGACGATGGTGGCGACATAGGTCAAACCCGTACCGTAACCGTTCTCCCGGTTCTTGCGGGCGGTGTACTGGGAGTTGTAGGACACCTTGGTCTTGAAATCCAGACCCTTGGTGATGAAACCCAGGTCCAGTTTGTACTGGATGTCGAAGTTCAGCACATTCGTGCTTTCGTTCTGATAACCGAGGTTGTAGTAGTTCGAGAGGGCGTCACGGTCGTACTGGCCGACGAGGTTCGGGTCCGAAACGATGTGACGGCCCGCCGCGTCGATGCCGCTACCGGCATACGGCGTAGCACCCTGCAGGTAACGGAAGAGGAACCCTTCACCGCCGCCCATCGTGTTGCGGTCCTGCATGCGTCCGCCCAGGGTGATGGACACCTGGCTGAGGCGGGAGACGTCGATGTCGAGGTTCGCACGGTAGTTCAGACGCTGATAGTCAAAGGTCTCATGCTTGTTGTTGGAGAACGTCTTGAACAGGGAATCCTGGTTCAGGAAACCGGCGGAGACGAAATAGCGCACCCGTTCGGTACCGCCGTTCACGTTCACGTTGGCCTGTTCCTGCCAGGCGGAATCGTTCATGATGTAGTCGATCCAGTCCATGTTCGGGAACGTGCGGGGCATGTCGCCGGTGCGGAAATGCTCCATGACTTCCTGGCTGAACCGGATGCCGGCGTCGGCATACGGCGTATAATCGGCGATTTTCACGGAACCGGGCCAGGCGTTCATCGGGAGCGCGTCGGTGATGGCGGTGTAGTTCCACATCTGGCCGTAGGTATAGGAATCGGCGAAGTCGATGAACTTGGAGATCGTCTGCACGGCGGCGTTGGCCGTGGCGGTCACCGAGGCCTTTCCGGTCGTACCGCGCTTGGTGGTCACGAGGATGACACCGTTCGCGCCGCGGACACCGAACACGGCCGTGGCCGAAGCATCCTTGAGGACGGAGATGCTCTCGATTTCGTTGGGATCCAACTGGGAGAAAGAACGTTCGACGCCGTCCACGAGGACCAGCGGTTCCGCGCTGTTCAGGGATCCGACGCCACGGATACGGATGACCGGTTCGTCAGCACCCGGCATGGCGGAAGGCTGGACGGCGGACACACCGGGGAGATTTCCCTGGAGGGCGTTCGCCACGTTTGCGACCGGAGCCTTCATCAGGCCTTCGCCGCTCACCGCGGAAACCGCACCGGTAATGGTCACCTTCTTCTGCTGGCCATACGCGATGACCACGGATTCGTCCAGCGCGGTAGTGTCGGGCAACAGGGTGATGGTGAGGGTCGTGCCTGTCACCTGGACCGCCTGTGTCGCGTATCCGACACAAGAAATCTCGAGCGTGGCGCCACGGGGAACGGACAGCGAGAAATTACCGTCCAAGTCGGTGATCGTTCCGGTCGTGGTCCCTTGTATGACCACACCGGCTCCGATCACCCCCTCTCCCTGTTCGTCCAGGACCTTGCCAGTCACGCGCTGGTTCTGGGCGGAAATCTGTCCGGGCAGCAGGAGCAGGAGCACCAGCATTCCGAACAGATGAGATAGTTTCCTTTTCATCATTTCAGGGTTCATTAGATGGTTGAAAAACGTATTGGGTTGGTTATAGGTTACAAAAATCGCAAATTTATGCAAAGGTAACGGATGCCCCTGCGATTGAATATCAAGTTTGAAACATATTATATCAAAAAACAAACATATTGTAACCAATTGACGGAAAGGGCCCGCGGGGGAAATCCCGCGGGCCCTGGTCGGATTACGGCCTCATCCGTCCGCTTACCTGCCTTCCAGCAGCGTCCGGAGATAGTCGATATCGTAATACTTCGTGAAATCCTTCACCGTGACGGACTGTTCGTCCGACACCTTCACCTCGACCGTTCCGTCCGTGGAAATCGGGATGTCGGGGGTTACGCCGGCGTCGATGTTCTCTCCGTCCAGGGTGTTGAGCCGGGCACGGAAAGAAGAGATCTGGAAGCAGAAACCGTCGGCCGTGCACATGGCCTGGATGGCGCAGGCGCCGCCGCCGGAAGTCGTGCCGATCACGGGGATGCCGGCGTCCTTGAGCATGGACGGGAACAGGTTGCCGCAGGAGAAGGACATGCCGGAAGTCAGGACGGCGAAGTTGAGGTCATAATGCACATCCTCGTCCTTCGCATCGAAAACGCGGTCGAAATTGCGGTCCACCTCGTACTCCACGATCGACCGCTGGCCGGTGAGGGAATTGTCCTGGCTGATGTAGCTCTTGTCCATGATGAGGGAGGTCATGGCCATGACGATGTCGGCGGAACCGCCGCCGTTGGCGGTGATGTCGATGACGAAGTTCTTCACTTCCGGATCCGCCGCGGCCTTTTTCAGGGCGTCCAGGAAGATGACCATGTCGTCATTCTCCGTGTTCTCGACGGTAGGCATGGGGCCTGTACCGGCATAATAGGCTTTCCAGGCGGCTTCATTCCGGCTGTTGAACGAGTCGAACACGCACACGGCCGTATCGCCCTTCTTGATGTAGGTCACGCCTTCACCGTAGGCTTTCGGGCGGAGAGTTTCAACCGCCTGCTGGTCCACGACCATGGACATCATCGACTGGACCGCGGACATCAGCATGCCGAAGATCTCCTGGTTTCCCATGAGCGCCTGGCGGTAGGCCGCGTACAGATCGGCATACTTTTCCGTGTCCCCTTCTTCCATGGCGTTTCCGGTCAGCTCCAGGGCGGTGTGGCCGTCCATATAGACGCCCGTCAGGGCGGTCATCCCGGCCAGGTAGTCGGAAAGCTGATCGGAAAGCAGGAGCTTCTTGACCGCGGGACCGACTGCGATATCTTCTTCGAGAACCTTGTCCAAACCCTTGGCCTTGAGCGCGTCATTGTACTGGATCCGACCGGGGAAGCCGTAGAAATGGTCCATGGCGAAGCAGAGCTCTTTGTAATTGAACTCCGCCAGATCCGCCGGACGGGTGGTCCGGGCCAGGAGGGGCTTGTTATAGTCGGGATCGATCTCGGCGAGGCTCACCTCATTGACCGACAGGTTGGCCACCACCTTCTCGCCGTTGAAGCCGGCGTGGTGGTAATAAAGGTCGGTATACATGTCCGCGAGCGTCGCGAAGGGGAAATACACCGTGCCCTTGCCGTCGGCATGTATGTCGATGCCGTAGGCGCCAAAATCCAACGTCGTGGTCGCCTTGAGCGGGAAATAGGAAACATTCTTATAGCGGACGAAGGGCATGCCGTCATAATAGACATTGGCCATGCCGGGCTGCAGGAGGCCCATCTGGTTCGTGAACGCCTCGAACTGGTCGGAAGTGAACGCATCGTCGTTGATGTTGACGACCGCC
>JAEEGH010006659.1_pt1 | contig 28143 bp, 25 predicted proteins | sample 9134181 | NCBI WGS metagenome assembly JAEEGH01 (sample SAMN16246544, study PRJNA631951) | gut metagenome | biome: gut microbiome; feature: rumen; material: DP-attached | host: Bos | place: Iran: Karaj | collected 2018-10 | reverse complement strand
ATGCCAGGGCGATAGACCTCATCTTCCATGAGGGCAAGATCGCCGAGACCTACAACATCGGTGGCTTCAACGAGTGGAAGAACATCGACCTCATCAAGGTCTTGATTAACACCGTTGACAGGCTGTTGGGTCGTCCCGAAGGTGCCGACATGGACCTGATCACCTACGTCACTGACCGTGCGGGCCACGACATGCGCTATGCCATCGACTCGACCAAGCTCCAGAAGGAACTGGGTTGGGAGCCGAGCCTCCAGTTCGAGGAAGGCATCGAAAAGACCGTCCGCTGGTATCTCGACAACCAGGAGTGGATGGACAACGTCACCTCGGGTGACTACCAGAAGTATTACGACGACATGTATAAAAACAGATGATGAGCGTCGATGAGGCAAAGATAATCGAATTGCCCAAGTTTTTGGACGCAAGAGGCAACCTGTCCTTTGCGGAACAATTCGCTCAGATGCCTTTTGAGATCCGTCGGGTCTATTGGCTCTACGATGTCCCGGGAGGCATCAGCCGTGGCGGACACGCCGAAATCAATAACGAGGAACTGGTGATTGCCCTGTCGGGGTCTTTTGAGATTCTGATCAATGACGGGACAAACACCCGTACCTTTACGCTGAACCGCTCCTATTACGGTCTTTACATCCCGAAAGGCGTATGGCGCGAGATCAGGGAGTTTTCCACCAACGCCGTGGCACTGGAATTTGGTAGCATTCCTTACAGCGAGGACGACTACATCAGGGACTTTGACGCATTTTGCGAATTCGCAAAGCATCCTGCTGTGACACATACGGTGCAACCCCTGTCCGCCCCGTCTTATCGTGAACAAAAACGTTTTTATGTCGAGGATTGTTCGCTGATCGAATTGGATAAGCATCATAGCGACAGGAGAGGTAATCTTACCGTGGTTGAAAACGGCATGACACTTCCGTTCAACTGCAAGAGGGTGTATTATCTTTATGATGTCCCTGGCGGCGAATCACGAGGCGCCCATGCCCATAAGACCTTGGAACAACTGATTGTTGCCGTGTCAGGTTCTTTTGAGGTTTCGATGGATGACGGGGTGAATAAGAAGTCGTTTTTCTTGAACCGTCCCTATCAAGGGCTTTATGTCAAACCAGGTTTATGGAGAGACTTGGCAGGCTTTTCTTCCGGAGCGGTATGTATGGTGTTGGCCTCGGAAGTGTACCAACCCGAAGATTACATCAGAGACTATGACGCGTTTTTGGAGTTTAGAAATCGTTTGTAACGCAAAATTGACCAAAAGATGAATATCCCTTTTCTTTCATTAAAGGACGTGACGGCCTTGCATGGTGACGAAATCAACGCGGCTGTCACCCGTGTGGTGAATAGCGGTTGGTACCTGCAAGGCAAGGAGAACGAGCGCTTTGAGGCCAACTATGCCAAGTTTATCGGCACCAAACACGCCGTGGGTTGTGCCAACGGCTTGGATGCACTGATATGGATTTTCCGCGCTTACATCGAACTGGGAGTGATGCAACCAGGCGACGAAGTCATCGTTCCCGCCAACACTTATATCGCCACCATCCTTGCCCTTACGGAAAACGGATTAAAGCCCGTTCTCGTCGAACCCAAGTTGAACACGCTCGAAATCGATGACGACAAGATCGAGGAAAGGATTACCTCCAAAACCAAAGCCATCTGCATCGTGCACCTCTATGGCCGTAACGCTTATACCGACAAAATCGGCACCCTATGCAAGAAATACAACCTCAAACTCATTGAGGACAACGCCCAAGCCCACGGTTGTTACTCCCCAACTAACAACTCTCAACTCTCTACCGACTCTCAACTCTCAACTCTAAACTCTAAACTAAGAAAGACCGGCAGCCTCGGAGACGCAGCCGGCCATTCATTCTATCCTGGCAAAAACCTAGGCGCCTTAGGCGATGGCGGAGCTGTAACTACTAATGATGACGAACTCGCCAAAGCTGTTCGCACTTTAGCCAATTACGGCTCTTCAAAGAAATACGTCTTCAAATATACCGGCCGCAACAGCCGCTTGGATGAGATCCAAGCTGCTGTGCTGGACGTGAAACTGAAATATCTGGTGGAAGACAACACCCGCCGTAAGGCAGTGGCCCATTTTTATTACGACCATATCAAACATCCCTTGGTTTCCCTTCCCGATAGATTGCCTGATGAGCAGAACGTCTATCACCTGTTCCCCATCCTTTGCGAGAAACGGGACGCCTTGCACGACTATCTGGAGAAAAACGGCGTGGGAACATTGATCCATTATCCCATTGCACCCCATAAACAGGAGTGTTACAAGGCATGGAACGAGATGAGTCTGCCGATATCGGAATATATCGCCGACCATGAGCTGAGCCTACCCATTGGCCCGACTATCACCATGGATGAGGTCAGCCATGTTGTTGATTTGATCAATCGCTTTGCATAAAGCACCTAATACATGAACGTTACGAAACACATATCGTTCTATAGACACAAAGGCATTCGTTATGGTAGCGTTGTGCGTCCTTTTCCGTAATAGGGAGGAATGCACCAACGGATAACTAATCATGCTTTTTATAAGCAAACAACTAATAATTCACTCAACAAATCAACAAAGAACAAATGGATAAAGTAACAATCATAGATTATGACCGGATATACAAGAACTTCATCGACGAAAAGTACTTGCATGACGGACATGACGAATACTATTACCGCGACCAGCAAGTGAAAAAGCCTGCGGGAGGTTGGCGGCACCTGCATACCGATGAGATCGAACGTTTGGTGAAAAATGCCAACTCGGCCACCAACTGGGACGACATCTGGGTCACCGATGAGTTCGACACCAACATGGTACACAACAACCACTTCTTTGGCAAGGTGCGCATCGGCCGCATCAACCGCAAGGTGCTGCAATACCATGACCTCCGTGTGCCGGTGGGCATTTCCAACAGCAGCATCATCTCCTGCGACATCGGTGACGACGTGGCCATCCACGATGTGCATTACATGGCCAACTATATCATCGGCGACAAGACCATCCTCTTCAACATCCAGGAAATCTCCACCACCGACCACTCCAAGTTCGGCAATGGCACCATCAAGGAAGGTGAGCCCGAGGATGTGCGCGTGTGGCTGGAAGTGATGAACGAAATCGGTACCCGTAAAATCCTGCCTTTCGACGGCATGATTACTGCCGATGCCTACCTCTGGGCCAAATACACCGATGACACCAAGTTGCAAGAACGTCTCAAGGAGATCACCCAGGCCAGCGTCGACTTCCACCGTGGCTACTATGGCACCATCGGTGAGTCGTGCGTCATCAAGAACTGCTGGATACTGAAGGATGCCAAGGTGGGACCGCATTGCTACATCAAGGGTGCAAGCAAGCTGAAGAACGTCACCATCAACTCTTCGGAAGAGGAGCCTTCGCAAATCGGCGAGGGCGTCATCTTGGTGAACGGCGTGACGGGCTACGGCTGCCGTATCTTCTATTCGGTGGTGGCCACCCGTTTCGTGCTCGGTGACAACTGCAACCTGAAGTACGGCGCGCGCCTCATCCACTCTGTGCTGGGCGACAACTCCACCATCTCCTGCTGCGAGGTGTTGAACAACATCATCTTCCCCTCACACGAGCAACACCACAACAACTCGTTCCTCATCTCATCCTGTGTCATGGGACAAAGCAACATGGCCGCTGGCGCCACCATCGGCTCCAACCACAACAGTCGCGCCACCGATGGCGAAATCGTGGCCTCGCGTGGCTTCTGGCCAGGACTCTGCTCCAGCGTGAAGCACTCCTCGAAGTTTGCTTCGTTCACCTTGCTCTCGAAGGCCGACTATCCCAATGAGATGAATATCAAGTTGCCGTTCTGCCTCGTCAGTAACAACCTGGCCAAGGACGAGTTGCACCTCATGCCCGCCTATTGGTGGATGTACAACATGTACGCCATTGCGCGCAATACCTCGAAATACCTCAGTCGTGACAAACGTAAGCGTAAGATCCAGAACATTGAGTTTGAGACCTTGGCTCCCGATACTATCGAGGAGACCATCGAGGCCCGTAAGCTCTTGGAAGTTTGGGTCGCCCAAGCTTATCTCCGCGCGAAAGGTGAAGACCCCAGTAAGTATGAGTACTACGACTTGCGCGAGTGTGGCAAGAACCTACTCTACAATGAGCCTGAAACCGTCAACAAACTGGAAGTTTTGGGTGAAAAGATAGAGAAAGGCAGCCGTAAAGTGGTAATCGACAAGGTCTTGAAAGCCTATAATGCCTATGGCGACATGATTACCTATTACGCCGTGACCACCCTCCTGCGTTATTTGGAGGCGCATCCCGAAGCGGATATGGAATCCATCGTGGCCCACATGAAAGGCAAACGTCTGCGCAAGTGGATCAACCTCGGCGGTCAGACCATGCCCGAAGAGTATGCCGACCAGCTGCGGGCTGACATCCGTGACGGCAAACTCAACACCTGGGACGAGATCCATCACCGTTACGACGAGCTGTGGAAGGACTATCAGCATGAAAAACTGCGTCACGCCTATTTCTCGTTGATGTTCCTTTACAAAGACGACGCCGATGTGATGACTGAGGAGATGTGGAGAGAAAACCTTGACAAGGCAGTTCGCATCCAACATTACATCTGCGACCAAGTTTATCTCAGCCGTAAAAAAGACTACGACAATGAGATTCGCAGCGCCACTTTCCGCAATGAAGATGAAAAGATCGCTGTTGTGGGCCGCATCGATGACGTGTCGTTTGTCAAGCAAATCCGCAAGGAAACAGAAGCCTTTGAGACTTTAGTAAACAAGTATAAAACAGAACATTTAACCAACAAATAAAACTAAATACCATGAGAGTAATCATCGAAAAAAACGCCGACGCCATGTCGCGTTGGGCAGCTAACCACATTGTCGAACGTATCAACGCTTTCAAGCCTACGGCAAAGAAGCCTTTCATCCTCGGTCTTCCCACCGGTTCCACCCCCTTGGGCACCTATAAGGAGTTGGTCCGCCTCTACAAGAAAGGCAAGGTCTCCTTCAAGAATGTGGTCACCTTCAACATGGACGAATATGTCCGCATCCCCGAAGACCATCCGGAGAGCTACCATAGTTTCATGTGGAACAATTTCTTCAAACACATCGATATCAAGAAGGAAAACGTCAACATCCTGAACGGTAATGCCGAAGACCTCGAGGCTGAATGCGCCCGCTATGAGGCCAAGATCAAGAGCTATGGCGGCATCGACCTCTTCATGGGCGGCATCGGTCCCGATGGACACATCGCCTTCAATGAGCCCGGCAGCTCCTTGACCTCACGCACCCGCGTGAAGACCCTGACCTCCGATACCATCATCGCCAACTCCCGCTTCTTCGACCATGATATTAATAAGGTGCCGAAGACTGCCCTTACCGTAGGTGTGGGTACCGTCATGGACAGCCGTGAGGTGATGATCCTGGCCAACGGCCACAACAAGGCCCGCGCCATAGCTCATGCCATCGAAGGTGGTGTGAGTCAGATGTGGACGGTGAGCGTGCTGCAGATGCATCCGAAGGGCATCATCGTCTGCGATGACGAAGCCTGTGACGAGCTCAAGTATCAGACCGTCAAGTACTTCAAAGATATTGAAAAGAATAATATTTGATTTTTTGGAAGCAAATCTGACATAAATCTTTTTTAAATTGCTTGCTTGTTTCACTCACAAGGCGCAAAACTAAAAACAAACTCAGTCGTTCGGCTTGCCCTTATCGGGCTTGCCGAATTATAACCGACAAGGGAAAAAAAGATTTGTAATAGATTTACGTTAGATTTGCTTCCTTAAACAATTTCTTAAGTATCATGGATATCCAGCTTTACAAAGAACGTATGTACAACATCATTGGGGCGGCAATGTCACTGTATAATGAGATAGGCTGTGGTTATTCCGAACCGATTTACCAAGAGTGTTTGTCCATAATTTGTACTGAACAAGATATTCCATGGGAAAGGGAGAAAATGCTGAAAATGTACTTTCACGGCGTTGAATTGGAGAAGTTATATAAAGCCGATTTTGTCTGTTATGATGACATAATTGTAGAATTGAAAGCGGTTGCTGAATTACTGAGTGAACATCGGGCACAATTGTTTAATTACATGAGAATTACCAATACAAAGTTTGGCATCCTTATCAATTTCGGAGAACCTCAAAGATTACATGCCGAGAAGTACATGTTTAATGAAGATACTAATAAGTTTAACTTAATATATGGATAAATGTGGAAGCAAATCTGACATAAATCTTTTTTTAATAGCTTGCTCGTTACACTCGCAAGATGTAAAGCGACAAATGGATGGGCATTTTTCGGCAGCCCGATAAGGGCGAGCCGAAAAAAGAAAAAAAATTTACATAAGATTTACGGCAGATTTGCTTCGAAAAAAAGAAAGATGAAAAATTTCGCCATTATCGGTGTCGGTGGCTACATCGCCCCACGCCATTTGAAGGCCATCAAAGACACAGGCAATGACCTCGTCTCCGCTTACGACAAAAGCGACAGCGTCGGCATCATGGACAGCTACTTCCCCAAGGCTGCCTTCTTCACCGAGCAGGAGCTCTTCGACCGTCACAACACCAAGTTGCGCGACAGCGGCACCAACATCGACTATGTGAGCATCTGCACCCCCAACTACCTGCACGATGCACATTCACGTTATGCCTTGCGCCTTGGTGCCGACGTCATCTGCGAAAAGCCTCTCGTGCTCAATCCGTGGAACATTGACGCTTTGCAGAAAGTGGAACAACGTCAGGGTCATAAGGTCAATACTATACTGCAGTTGCGCCTGCACGACAAGATTGTTGCGCTCAAGAAGAAAATCGAAGAGGGTCCGAAAGACAAGATTTATGACATCGACCTGACCTATATCACCTCACGTGGCAACTGGTATTATGCCTCGTGGAAAGGCGACATCAACAAGAGCGGAGGTATTGCGACCAACATCGGCGTGCATTTCTACGACATGCTGAGCTGGATTTTCGGCGATGTGCAGAAAAACATCGTCCACGTGGCTTCGCACGACCGTGTGGCAGGCTATCTGGAGCTGAAACGTGCCCGTGTGCGTTACTTCCTCAGCATCAACGCCGACACCTTGCCACCCAATGCCGTGGAAGGGGAGAAGCGCACCTACCGCACCATCATGATTGACGGTGAGGAGTTTGAGTTCAGCCAAGGTTTCACCGAGCTTCACACGAAGAGCTATGAAAACATTCTGGCTGGTCACGGCTTCGGCTTGGAAGATGCCCGCCGCTGCATCGACATTGTCTATCAAATCCGCAATGCCAAGCCCGTCGGCCTCATCGGCGACTATCATCCGATGGCCAAGTTGCCATTGAGCGGGCATCCTTTTGGGTGGAAGTGAGTTTGCATCAACCAAATACACCGTTATGATTATAAGATTTAAAAAGATAAAAAAGCGAACACTGTTCTATTATTTAATAAACTTGGTGAGTGCTGTATTGTTAATGAGCGAAACAACATCGATAGTAAAGCCTTTTTTACTGGTGTTGTGTTCCATTTTAATGATACCCAATCCGCTCTCATATATTCCGATGTTGTTTGTTTCTTCATGGAGTATTTCGTTTACAGCACTTCCGGGATTAGCCGCATTCTTCTATTATCTGGTATTGTTTTTTATATCTGTTTTTATCTCTTTGCTTATTAACAAAGAAAAAGTTGTATCCTTCGTTTCATCGTTTCCTGCGGCTCGTTATTCCCTTTTATTCGCCATTTGGATTTTTGCCACAGCTTTTTCTTCTGTTTCCGGTGTATGGTATGGTGCCGTGAAATTGGCTTTATATATTATCCCGATTTACATAATTTCTCGCCTCCGCTTGCGGGATATGTCTTTTTGCCGAACTTCTATAGATATCATTGCGGCATTCTTTTCTGTTTATTGCTTATATGTCCTTTTGTTTGCACCAGTCCAATACTATTCAGATTTGGAGACATATGGACGAAACTCGTTAAGAAGCGACATGAATCCCAATACGGTGGCACAGATTGTCCTCTTGTTTTTCACTATTCTGTATTGTGAGGCATTCCGCACCAAAAAATATTGGTTGATGCTATTTGCCTTGTTGGATGTGGGTACTATTATGTTTTTAGGAAGCCGCACAGCTTTCTTTACTATGGTGATTGTTGCTGCTGTCTATTTGATGATAGTTCTAAAGACCTCGTTTTTCAAAAAAATACTCATATCATTAGTTTTTGTCGTTTTATTTATAGGTGTTTACTCCATTGGTATCGGAGCTGGACGATCAGAGCGACTTTCGTTATCCTCCATCGAAGCTGATGAGGGTTCAGGAAGATTTTATAGTTGGGAAGTGCTTCTCACAGAAGTTATTCCGTACCATTTGGTGAAAGGTGTTGGTGTCGGTAAAGAGAATTATGAGAATTTGCCTATTTTTGCACTTGATGCCGACAATTTGTATATCGATTTGCTGACTGCAACAGGAATTGTGGGATTGATACTCTTTTTCATGTACTATGCTTCGACAGTTATACATTTGTTCCGATTTAGAAAAAAGAAACGAGATTGGGATTTCTTGATAGCCATTTTCTTGGCTTATTTGTTTGAAGGTATAGGAGAAACTGTATACGACACGCCTGTGTTTTGGTTTTGGGGAATACTATCCGTGATGGCAATAAATGAATTGAAGCATTCTGAAAACAATATTGAGGAAGAACAACAACCAGAGTCTGGTTTCCTTTTTCCTGAAGAAACTACATGTCCCCCAGTGAATAATTTGTGATTCTCAAATTCTTAATAGGCTTTTCAAATGTATATCCATACCGTTAAACATCTTTGGTTCCATTATTTGTTATGTGGTATTTCACCAAAACTTAGTGTGAAGTTTTGGTATCGCCTTTACCTTAAGAAACCATTGGATTTGGAACATCCAAAGACTTTGGATGAAAAGATACAATGGATGAAACTGTATTATTACAAAGACAATCCTTTGGTGTATCAATGTGCTGATAAGTTCAGGGTCAGGGATTATGTTAAGAATTGTGGCTTGGAGCATATTTTGAACGACTTGATAGCTACCTATCATTCGGCGAATGAAATCAATTGGGATGTCTTGCCTCAGAAATTCGTTTTGAAATGGAATTTCAGCAATGGTGGAAATATCATTTGTAGTGATAAATCGAAACTTGATCGTAAACAGGCAATAAAGGAGCTTAATCGTTTCCAAAAGATAAAGCCACATTTGAAATATGCAGAGCCTCAGTATGATGTTGAAAAGGTGCTGCTTTGTGAGAAGTTTATTGAAACCCAAAACGGAGAAGCCCCTGTCGATTACAAGTTTTATTGTTTCAATGGAGAAGCCAAGTATGTGTTGTGTTGTTACGGGAGAAGCATAGACCACCGACCAGCTTTTTATTTCTTTGACAAGGACTGGCAACTGCAACGTTTTAATAAAATGGGCAAGGAAGCTCCTGAAGGTTTCACTATGCCCAAACCTGAGGGAATGGACGACCTATTCCATTATGCTGAAATACTGTCCAAGCCGTTTCCTTTTGTCAGGGCAGACTTTTATTTGGAGAATGGAAAAGCATATTTCGGAGAACTAACCTTTACACCAGGCGGTGGCTATGACATGAACCGATTGCCAGAAACGCAACTGAAATTCGGTCAGATGGTCAATCTGCCTCCAAAAAACACAAAATAAAGGATTTAGTTTTGGTTCTATACTCAAACTCTCTATTATGTTTACTTATTCGGTTGTGATTCCGCATAAGAATTGCGTGCCTTTGCTTCAGCGATGTTTGAATAGTATTCCTAAAAGGAATGACATTCAGGTCATCGTGGTCGATGATGTCAGTGATTTGTCGGCAAGCGAAAGGACGTTGATGGAGTCGTTTGCCAACGAGCGAATCCAAGTTATTTTTCTTACCCAATCAAAATTTGCAGGAGGTGCCCGCAACGTTGGCCTTTCCTTGGCCGAAGGCAAATGGGTTGTCTTTTCTGATTCAGATGACTTTTTCACTCCAAACGCCTTTGAAATCATGGACGACTATGTGGATTCTGATTACGATATAATATTCTTCGGTCATACAGCTTGTTTTTCAGATACGCTTGAACCAACAAACAGGTACGGAGAACGGAATCTATTTGTAGAGGAGTTTGAAAAGTCACATTCAGAATCAGCGGAAAAACAATTGCGCTATCATAATCCCATCCCTACTTCAAAAATGTTGCGAAATTCTTTTTTGAAGGAAAAGAACATTAGATTCGAAGAAATTAGGGCTTCCAATGATTCTATGTTTTCGTTGTTGTCTGGATATTATGCACATTCCATTTTTGCAGATGTCCGCAAAACATATTGTGGTACAATTCGCAGAGGCTCATTGACCCAGACAAAAAACAAGGAAAATGCCTATTGCCGTTATGCCGAAACGGTAAGGGAATATGTGTTTTTCAGGGAACACCATTTGGAGGATATGTATCCGTGGGTGACTTCAGCCGTTTTTCACTCCTTGAAAGATTTCGGTGTGAAAGAATTTAAAAGGTATTTGAAATTAGCTAAAGAAAACCAAGTGAATATTTGGTTAGGAATCACGCGTAGATTTACAAAATAGTGTATCGTTTGTCGAAATTCTGCACATGAAAATCGTTCATATTTGTATATCGGCTCCATATATTGATGGGTGGGGATACCAAGAAAACCTGTTACCAAAGTATTTACAACAAGCAGGAATCCAAAATGCTGTCATTGCATCTGGAAACGATTTTCCATTCTATTTATCGACACAAGAGATTTCTGACATTAAAGCTAAAGGAGAGAATTACACTATAGGAGAGGTTTATATAAAGAGAATTAAAACAAAGCGTTTTTCCACCTCTTTTTTGGTTCCTTTCCATCTCATGGATGCTATTGAAGCCATTCAGCCTGATGTGATTTTTCATCATAATTTCAATTGCACCTCATTACCGATAGCAGCTCGATATGCAAAGAGAAATAATATACCGTTAGTAGTTGACAATCATGCTGATGTTTTAAACATGAGCCATAACAGGATTTGGGCATTTGTGTATTATAAACTATTAATTGGCTTAACTTGCAAAGCTATTCAAAAAACGATTGTCAAGGCTTACGGAGTTTCACATTCCAGGTGTGACTTTATCAAGGAATACTATGGAATTAATCAGAAAAAAGTCGATTTGCTTCCCATAGGTGCTGATGTTGATATTGCAGATACCATACCGTCAAAAGAAATACTGAGGCAGAAATATGGGTATCAAGGAACTGACTTCATTGTGGTTTCGGGTGGGAAAATGGGTGTCGAAAAAGGTACTGACCAATTGATTCTTGCTACTGAAAGAATAAGGAAAAACAATCCTAATTCTAGAATTAAGCTTGTTTTATTCGGCAAAATTGAAGACGAAGACACATTATTGCAGGCAAAGCAAAGTCAGGTTGTTACTTTATTTGATTGGTGTGATAGGATAAAGACCTTGGAATTGTTGAAGATGGCAGATGTGGCTTGTTGGCCGATACACCACACAACTTTGATAGAAGATGCCGTTGCTGTTTGCATACCTTTGATTATCAGAAAAACGGATACAACCGAACATCTCATCGAAGGCAATGGCATTTGGATTGAAAACGGTAGTGCTGAGGCTATTGAAAGGGCTATGTCACTTTTATTGAATCAGGACGAAATGCGGAAATCAGCTATTCAACAAGGTTGTGAGAAAATGAAATACAGGCTAAGCTATAATACGATAGCTGAAAAAGTAGTAAAGGACATTTATGGATCTCGACAATAACATTATCCCAGGTCGCAGCAAGTTGGTCGCAGCAATTCGATGGGTAGCTAATTCCATGCGTTCGTTTTGGATGCTGAAAATCAAGTATCCATGGATTAAGCATAATGGGTTTGCAAGGATTCCGATAAGCACGGAAATATGGTCACCACATAAGGATATTACTATAGGCGATAAAGTTCAGTTTGGCCCTCATTGCAAGATACAATGTGATATAGAGTTTGGAAATTCTATTTTAATCGCCACCGGAGTGGCATTTGTTGGGAAAGACGACCATATTACCAGTATTCCAGAAAGAACCATTTGGAACTCAGGCCGAGGCGACTCTTTCAAGACAAAGATAGGCAACGACGTTTGGATAGGGCATGGAGCCATCATAATGGGGGGTGTTACAATTGGCGATGGTGCCATTGTGGCTGCGGGTAGTGTCGTTACCAAGGATGTGGAGCCTTGCACCATTGTTGGCGGCAATCCGGCGAAGTTCATCAAAAATCGTTTTTCTACCGAAGAAGAAAAAAAACGTCATTTGGTTTTTTTGAAGGGAAAGAATAATTGAAATAGGATTCCTTTTGTGGTTTTTACAATGCTTCGTCCATTCAAGATCGTTGTTTTTTACATTTGTTGTTTTTTTGTTGCATCATTGACATCTGTCGGATGTACTACCCTAGTTGTCGGTAACCAAGCGGAGTTCGATGGATTACAGGAAAAACTAACAAGCACAATCAAAGCGGGAGAAAAGAACATTCGAGTATCCTTGTTGCCAGGAACTTACATTGCAAAAGAAAAGCACATCACATTAAAAGATATTGATGCCGCCGATACAAAGATTCGCTTTGTCGGTCACGGTGCAACATTGATTCCGGAGGGACATGAGTATCATGATGGAGATAATTATCAAGGTACTTTCTCAGTAGGCAACAGTTGGATGAGTGGCAACAAAGATGTAGAGACATGGTCATACGTCAAATATGCCGATAGCCTCATCGAGGTTTTGAATGCTGAGGAAAAGCGTTGTCGATTAAAATGTAAAAACTCTTTTTCGGCCAACACAGATTTCAGCAATGCTTATATTCTTATCACGCATTGGTTCCAATCAAGTGTCTATAAGATTGACAAGTTAGAGGGACAGTACGTTTATTTCACTGCCGATGACCTGAAATCGTCCTTTTACGATGGATACAACGTGAACGACGACTACAACTACGGCAATAAAACCATCCGTTACAAACTCTGCAATGTAGAGACTGGCGAGGACTATCTTCGTATTACAGACGGAAAAGTGCATCTTCCAAATGGTGTCACTTCGGTGTGGGAAGGCAAGACGTATAACTACTTGACCTTTCAAAATTGCAAGTTTGCCATTGTGGAGGTTAATGGCATCCAATTTCATGGAAATGCTTTTGCAGAATTTCATCCGGCAATTAATATTAGAAACATAGCATGTAAAAAGATAAGGATTCACAAGTGCGGCTTTTATGGCATGCGAGGAAGCATCATCACGGTTTCGGCATCACCAAATGTCAAAATCGACAACAACCAATTTGCAGATACGTATTATTATGGCATCTGGTCGAATAATGGAAGTGCCAATACAGTGGTGGAGAAAAACAGCTTCAAGTCGATGGGCAAGCGCATGAACAACACTACATGCGTTGGATGCTTAGGGACGAATTATCGTGTTTCTGATAACGTTTTCCTAAACTTCGGTTATGGCGGAATCCGTACAGGTGTGTGGTACAAAAACAACATGAAAAAACCTTGCACAGGTGTCATAGAAAACAACGACTTAAGCTACAGCCAAGACTATTTGGACCACATTGACAATTATGGCATCATGGATGGCGGAGCCATCTACCTTGCCACCAAAAACGCTGGCTCGATTGTCCGAAACAACTACATCCACGGCTTCTCTGGAATAAAGCATAACCGAGGCATTTTTTGTGACGATGGCGCCAGCAATATTGAAATATATGGCAATGTCATCACAGATATTGCCAACAGCATGTGCATTGACTCCCGCCGTGTTACCTTCGTCGAGCGTTCCAACACCCCTGAATCAAGTATCGACAGGGCGAATATAAACATTGTGATTCGGGACAATACCGTTGACGGAAGTATACGCTTTGAGGCACATGAAGACACGGACAATGGTTGCGTTAAAGGTGCCAATTACATTCTTCCCTCTGAAGACGGCAAGATGCCAAAAATGGTAATAAGCAACGTAGCTAATCCAGAAGAAGACATCGTTTTAAAATCTTCAGAAACCAAATACAAACACAAGCATAGGTACCTCAAGTAAATGAACACCTATTTCAACATTAACTACGAGTTTGATAGACAGACAATCTGGAACCAAATTGACGAGCAACTTCAAAAAGAAGGTGCCCGATATATTTGTGTGGCCGATGGCAATATCCTTCAGATGGTACATAAAGACTTGGAGTATCGTAAGATTGTGAATGAAAGCCTGTTTTCCATCTGCGACAGCAGTTGGGTGCCCGTGTTTCTGAAACGACTCTATGGTGTCGAGTATCAGCAATATTGTGGTAGCCAGATTTTTGAAGATTTGACGGAAAAGAAGAAATATAGACAGTTCTTTATCGGCACGTACCAACAGATCCTTGATGGTTTGAGAAATGAACTGTCAAAAATAGACCCTTCAGTCAGTAATATGACGTTTTTTGCCCCTCCGTTTTGCAAGGTCGAGGATTTTGATTATCCCGCTATTGCCAAAATGATTAATGAGGACAACCCTGACATTATTTGGGTGGCCTTGGGTGCTCCCAAACAAGAGAACTTCATGTTTCGACTTCAACCCTTTCTGCAACGAGGCGTTATGATTGGCGTGGGCGCTGTTTTCAATTTCTATTGCGGACTTGAAAATGCACCGAAACGCGCTCCAAAATGGATAGTTGACCACCATATGGAGTTTGTGTATAGGGTGTTTTCCGAGCCCAAGAAACAGTTGCAACGTTGTCATCAAATTGTTGCTACACTTCCCAAGATTTATCGGGAAGAAAAAAGGAAGAAATCATATTAGTTGTATTTTATTTTTCTCAATATGCCTGATGTTTATTTTATTATTTTGGTTTTTTTCATTTCGCTCTTAGTGGCGGCATTGGTGCACCGGCCAGTACTGACTTTTGCGAAAAAGAAACATTTTTATGACAATCCTGAAGAAAGAAAACTTCAACGCGTCCCAATTCCCGTAATGGGCGGGTTTGTGGTGTTCATGGGTGCCATGGCAGGTTCTTTGTGTTATTGGTTCAAACATGATTGCCATTCCATCGTCCCTGTACAGATAGCCATGCTTCTGATGCTTATTATTGGGGCTTGGGACGATATAAAGAAACTTTCTCCACTTTTGAGATTTGTTTTCGAAATCCTCATCGTGATCGCTTTAGCTGTTGGAAACAATTATCCGGTCAACGATCTTCATGGTCTTTGGGGCATGCATGAAATTTCACCTTTGATTGCCTGGCCTTTGACTATTTTCGGTTGTATAGGCATCATCAATGCCATCAATATGATTGACGGTATCGATGGTCTTTCTTCTGGCATTTGCATTATGGCATTCGGCTTTTATGGCATACTGTTTTTCTATTCCCACGACTTTGTCCGAGCGGCCTTGGCTGCCTCCATCATAGGTGGACTTATTCCGTTTTTCATCATGAATGTCTTTGGCAACCGATCGAAGATGTTTATCGGCGATGCAGGCACCATGATGCTGGGCATCGCTTTATGTGATATGGTGATGGCCATGCTGACCAAAGACTCGCTTTGCGGCAAACAAACGGATCCAACCAACTTTTGCTTGATTGCTTATGCCTTGGCGGTGTTGGCTATACCCGTTTTCGATACGGTTCGAGTAATGTTTGGCCGTATCAGTCGTGGTGAGTCGCCTTTCTATCCCGACAAGACCCATCTGCACCATGCTTTCATCGACTATGGCTTCCATCATTTGGAGACCTCCTTGATGGAGATTATACTCAACATGATGATCATTGGGGTTTGGTGGGTGTTCTATAAGTCGCATTTCTCGGAGCATTGGCAACTCTACGGTGTCATTGTGGCCAGTTTAGGTGTCTGTTTTGGTTTGTATTGGATGTTGGGTCGTCGTAAACGCATTGCCCAAAAGGTGAAAGATATGTATGGCATCAGTATGGATGAATACGAAGCCTTGACGGATGAGGAACGAAAGAAATTGAAGAAAGTAGTTAACTGATAAGTAATAAAATTATTATTATTATGAAATTTACCATTATCGGCTGTGGCAATTCAGGTCTTATTCACGCAGCCAAATTATATGAAAAAGGTTATCAAGTTGCTTTATTGAAGACTTCAAATACCAATGGAAGATATTTCGACATAATCCAAGAAGAAAAAAGTTTTAAAGTAAAGGATGATACCATTCAAGGTAATGGGCGTGAATTTGTTGTAAAGCCTACTTTGATTACAAGAAATGTTAAGGAAGCTGTTGATTTCGGTGATATCATCATGGTGATGACGACCACCTCCCAACATGAGTTTGTTGCTCAGCTGATTGCTCCTTATGTAAGAGATGGACAAACCATCGTCCTTGTACCTGGCTATATGGGTAGCCTTATCTTCAAAAAATATATCAACAAAAATGTAACTTATAGTGAATGGGAAACCACTGCTTACAACGGACGTATCGTCAACAATGAGTATGTAAGGATCTCGTTCTATAATCCGAGGAATGCCATTTCGGTGTTGCCAGTGAGCCGTACACAACAAGTGCTTGACATTCTTTCTCAGTGTTTCGATAATACCAAATACACACGCAAACACATCCTTGAATCTGCTTTCCACAATCCGAACATGATTGTGCATCCGATAGGTATCCTTTTCTCGGCATCGCGCATTGAGTATAGTAATGGTGAATTTTGGATGTACCGCGAGGCTTTTACGCCTTCTGTGGTTAACGTTATCAAGGCCTTTGATGTGGAGAAAAACAAGGTGTTGCAAGCCTTCGATTGTGATCCTTTGGATTATTTTGAGGCAGCCAAGTGGCGCAATGAGGAGGACTTGAGTATTGATGCCATGACCGTATTTCGCTCCTTTGCCGACTCAAGTAACAAAGGGCCGTCGTTCATCGACCACCGCTATTTGAATGAAGATGTTCCTATGGGTTTGGGATTGTATATCTCCGTAGCCAAAATAGTCGGCGTCGACACTTCCATCCAAGAAGGCATTGCTTCCCTTGCCTCTGCCTTGTTGAATAAGGATTTGAGGTCGAAGGCGAGAACGATACAATATTTGTTGGGCAAGGATGAGGTTTCGGTTGACGAAATCAAACAAGCTATAACAGAATAATGATTCTGAAAGCCAGATGAATGATGACATAGGCCTGAATAGGGTGATGGAGCTTCTTGAAACGAATCGTGTCATTGGAATAAGAACTAAACTGAAAAAATAACTATTATGAATAGTAGAATTATTGAAATAAAGCGTAATGCGGAAAATAGCATATCAGCGAGGATTACCCAACTACGTGAAAAACTTTGGTACGAAGAAGATATCAATAATATCAAGAAGAAACTTCAACAATGTGAGGTTACCCCATTATCACAGGAACAGAAAAAGGAAATCATTGCTTATTGGGAAAAACTTATCGGAAAAGAAATTCCAACCTATTGGCATGAGTATTTTTATTCACGAAATGAAATCTACTCTGTCAAATATGTGCCAACTTGTGTTTATCATTCAGAGATTGTTTATCGGTTAAATTATCGTCCTTTGGCAATAGCGTATGCAGATAAGAACTTTTATGATTCCTATTTTTCAGATATATTGCGTCCTCGTACTTTAGTTCGCAACATCAATGGGTATTTTTATAATGACAAAAAACCCATTTCCAAGGAAGAAGCATTGGATATCTGTAAGGATAGAAAGGATATGGTGATAAAGCCTTCTTTAATGGGTAGATGGGGCAGAAGCGTGAAAATCTTTTCATCTATTGGCGGATTTGTTAATGAAAAAGAGTCGGTATCTGATGTTTTAAATGAATATGGCAAAAACTATATCATTCAAGAAAAAGTCATACAACACGAGGGAATGTCAAAATTAAATCCTACATCATTGAACACCATTCGGGTTTTGTCATATAGACATCAAGAAGAGGTTTTTATTTTATATGCTGTCGTGAGAATTGGACGAAAAGGTAAATTGGTAGACAATGAGACGGCTGGAGGGATAAATGCTGATATCAACATTGATGATGGCAAGATTAGGAATTGTGCCTATGGTACTCCATCAGAAAAACAAATTTTTAATACGGACGTAGGGACGATATTAAAAGACTTTCCCATTCCATCGTTTGACAAAGTTCTGGCATTAGCAAAAGACTTACATCTTCGACTTCCATATTTTAATATAATCGGTTGGGATTTTTGCATCGATTTTAACGGTAACCCTATGATGATAGAATGGAATAAAGCTCCTGATTTGAGCCAGACTGCACATGGACCGGCGTTTGGAGATTTGACAGAAGATATCGTTAAATTTGCCATGAGACAAAATGATACTTTCGGAATACGTTACTAATTCAACAAGTATTTCCTTGGGTGTTTATTTGTTGGGAAAGGATGAAGTAACGTTTAGGGATATTGAAAAGGTTATTTTAGAATAACTTAATTTATGGCAGAAAAAAACTTAAAACAAAAAGCGGCTTTTGGCATGGTGTGGACCTCTATTCAGAGGTTTGCAGGTATGGGTATACGTTTTATTTCGGGTATCATTCTTGCTCGATTGCTAACCCCCGACGACTATGGTTGTATTGGCATGTTGTCCATCTTCATGGTTATTGCCAATTCTTTTGTGGATGGTGGTTTTGCTTCGGCATTGATTCAAAAGAAAAGACCTACACAAGAAGACTATTCAACGGTTTTTTTCTTTAACTTGGGTATGTCATTATTGATGTATACAATCCTTTTTGTTTCCGCTCCAGCTATAGCTCGATTCTATAAGATGCCGATATTATGTTCTGTGCTTCGGGTTCAAGGGCTGGTGTTGCTTATACATGCTTTTTCCATCATTCAAAATAATCAGCTAAAAAAGCAATTTCGCTTTAAAAAGATTGCAATTGTCACACTGGTAACGTCCATAATCTCTCTTACAGTAACCATTTTTATGGCTTATAAAGGATTTGGTGTATGGGCTTTGGTGACCATGAATCTTTTGTCTGCATTTATTCCTGCTTTGGTGTATTGGTTGACCAATAATTGGCATCCCTTATGGGTGTTTTCGAAGACTTCGTTTAAGGAGTTGTTTAATTTTGGTTTCTTTATGTTCCTAACCCATATCATCAATAATACTTGCAATAACATTCAGGGATTACTTATTGGTCGTTTTTACGCTCCTGCCACTATGGGCTATTACTCAAAAGCAAAAAGCACGGAAGAACTAGCCTCAACTAGTATTTCTAATGTTATGGGACAAGTCACTTATCCATTGTATGCAGAATACCAACATGACATCCCGTTGTTGATAAATGCAATCAAACGAATCACAAGTTCCATATCCTATTTTACATTTCCATTGATGCTGTTACTGATATTACTGGCAAAACCTATATTTATACTGCTTTATTCTGAACGTTGGTTGGACAGTGTGCCTTATTTTCAGATTCTTTGTCTGGCAGGAATTGCCATTTGTTTACAAGGGGTCAATTATCAAGCTATTGCAGCCGTTGGCAAAAGCAAGGTTATGTTTAGTTGGACGTTGATAAAGCGAGCCATTGGCTTAGCTTTGGTTGTTGGTGGTTTGGCGGCGTTTGGCATTAAAGGTTTGTTGATAGGTATGGTGATGCAATCGTGGCTGATTTATTTAATCAATGCTTACCAAGTTCATAAGCACATTGGTTACAAACTCTTTACCCAATTGCTTGACTTGTTGCCTATATTAATTTTGGCACTTGCTTCCTGGGCAATAGCGTATTGCTTGGTATTTATATTTCCCGATTGTCACATGTACGTTCTGGCTGTTATCCGCTTATTAGTTTTTATAGGCGTATATATTGGTGGTTCCATGTTGTTCAAGATGGAGAGTTTCACGTATGTGAAAGAGACCTTGCCGATGTTTATGGCGAAGTTTAATAGAAAAAAGAAATAGCAATCATTTTGGGTGCATCTTCTTTTTAAATAATACTGATATGAATAATGTAAGCTTGTTCTTTGCTGGTGACTTTTGTTCCAAGCCTACAACTTCATTCATTACGGTTTCGGATGAATTAAAGGAGTTGATTCAGTCATGTGATTTAAGGGTGGTGAATTTTGAAGTGCCTTTGAAACCTGCTGATATTGAATTGCCTCCACAACGCTATGAGCGCTATTGGCAACATGATGATGTGCCTGATTTTCTCCGAGGTCTTGGCTTTAACTTGTTTCCGATGGCCAATAACCATGCTTTTGATTGGGGTGATGAGGGGTTTAAGAAGACGAAAGCAGTGTTGGGAGACCAATCTTTTGGCGTTGGCTCTTATGACGATGCGTATAAGGTGAAGATATGTGAAATAAACGGTCTCAAAATTGGTTTCCTTGCTTTTACTTATGCGGCATATACTGGTGTTTTTGATGATGTGCTTCATCACGATGGTTTAGGATGTGCCTATATCAACGACCTTCGGGTCAACCATGATATTATGGAAGCAAAGAAAGCTGTTGATTACTTGTTTGTTTTGCCTCACGATGGCATTGAATACATTGATGTGCCACTTCCTGAAATAATTGCCAGATACAGGGATTTTATCGATTATGGAGCCGATGGTGTTATAGCCAGTCACCCCCATTGCCCGCAAGGATGGGAGGAATACAAGGGTAAGCCGATTTTTTACAGTCTTGGAAATTTCTTTTTCAATGGTAGGGAGGATCCATTGTATCGTACTTGGAGCCACCATTGGTACGAAGGAATGTGCATAAAGATGGAATTGTATGAAAACCAAATCGACTATTCGATTATCAACACGCGAAATATTGACAATGTATCGCTTATAGTTGACAAGGAACCTGAAAGAGAAGAGCATAATCAACGGTTGTGTCTGTATTTAAAAAACAAGGATTTGTATCTGGATTACCTCAACAAACAATGTAAAAGACTGACGGATATGTATGAAATGCCCATTATTGACAAAACAATACACCCAAATTCTTTGAAATCCTACACAAAACTTGCGTTTAAAAACTGGATAAAAGTATTTAGAAAACAAAAGATTTCTAATGACTTTTCATTAAAAACACTTCTTCGTAATGACACAAGAAGGAGTGTTTTGATGAGGACGTTGAGAAACAAACAATAATAATGATTGGAATAGGACAACCAATCGTTTACGAAAAACAACATATTATTAATCCATACCCACGAAGCTGCTTGATGTTTCACATTAATTCAGATTAATTCAAATATATTTGCAGTTTCAATTATTGGGTACATTATAATTTTAAAAGTTTTACCATGACTAGACGTTTTATTAAAGGAATTAAATTCTTAGCGGAAAAAAGTAAACGCTATGCCCTAGATATCGGTCTTGGAAAAGGCGAATGGGTAAAAGTGTTTATTGATTATGCATTTAGTCATATATGCTATAAGTTCACGATACTTGACTATTATGTAATCGGTAATGGATATACATTGTCGAGATATGAGAAAAAGAGGTTTTTTACAGACAAAAGAGCCCATTGGTTGTGGCATGAGGTGAATGATCCAAAATTTAAACATCTCTTGTATAATAAAGTAGACGCTTTGGAATTTTTTAATGATTTTGTTTCGAGAGAATGGCTGTATGCTCCAAAGTCTACATTTAGCGAATTTATGGATTTTGTGAACAAGACACCAGTGTTTATTGCAAAGCCATCGCATGGGTATGAAGGTCATGGAATTGAGAAACATTCCACGAACGGTTTTCCTGAAGAGGAGTTGAAAACACTTTATAATCATTTGGTGTCAAAAGACATGTTATTGGAAGAATGTTTAAAAGCACACGATGATATTTATCTTGGAACAAAATCACTTAACACTTTCAGGTTATATACGATGATTGATGGAAAAGGTGACGTTCATGTTTTGAAAGCCAAGTATCGTGCGGGTACTGGTGATGCTATAACAGACACGGCTGATGGATGTATCGCTTATCCCATTTCAATTGAACATGGTGTTATTGAGGGTCCGGGAATCAACGAAGTATTGAATAGTAAGAATTATTTTTATCATCCGGGTTCTGATAAGTTGGTGGTTGGTATGAAGATTCCAATGTGGGACCGTGTATTGGAAGTTGTTACAGAAGCTGCAAAGAAAATACCCCAAATAAGATATATCGGGTGGGATATTGCTGTTACTAATGACGGTGTCGAATTCATAGAAGGTAATCATGCCCCATATACTGGTACATTTGAAATAATGGGAATTGAAAGATTGTGGTGGCCAAAAATAAAAGCATTAATATGAATATGGTTAGCGTTCTAAAGAGTATAAAGAAGAGAATAAAGCGTTCAATACATAATTATTATGTATTATATGCTGATTCAACGGAATTGTTGGAAAAAGCGGAAAAACTATTGCGTCCCTTGCCCGAAGGATGCAGGTTTGAGAAAATAACACACGAGAATAAGAATCTTTATAAATGTACATTTGGCGATGTGGACAAAATGTTGCATGTTAATGGCGATATTTGGGCGGTTGTTAATGAAAACGATGAAGTAATAGCGTATCATTTCGGGACATATCGAGGTAAAAAGTCTCTGTTTTTCAACGTGAAACATTGTGACTTTGAACATGTCGAGCTCAAGACAGACAAAAGATTTCGAAGACAAGGGCTTGGACTTAATCTTTTGTATCACATGGTGAAAAACTTAAATTTCGAAGATGTTAATCATAAAAGGCTCGGTACAGTTATTGAGCCAAGTAATATCCCGTCGATGAAATTACACGAACTTATCGGTTTTAAAGTATCCCATAGGGTATTATTTTGGGGTATAAGAAGGAAGAAAGATAGTCGTTACACTTTTATAAATATACCCCGTTATAATATTTAAGAATCTGTTTTGGTTTTAAAGGGTTAGTTTTTTATGCATGATGACCGAGAATTGAGTTATTTACTAAAAAACGGAACGCGTCTTAAAGTATTGGAGAGAGGATTGAAGGTCAAATAACAATGACAAAAATGAAAAACTTATGATACTAAGAATTGCAAAAAAAATATGGAATAAGTATAAAAAAAGGCAAGCGGTTAAAGAATTCGAAGACCCTTTGAAGGAAAAATATAAAAAGCTGAGCGTCCAACGTCATTTGACTAAAGAGCAAAAGAAAGAAATCAAGACTTATTTCAAGGATTTGACGGGTGAAGATGTTCCTTTGATTTGGCATGAGTACATGTATTCCCGAACGGGAGTTTATTCGAAAAAATATATCCCGTCAAGTTTATATAAAGTGACTTTGCTGTATCGAGCAAACGTTCACGGATACCGTGATTCATACGCTGATAAAAACATGGCTGAAGTCTATTTGCCTGATGTGAAACATCCAGACATGATTTTGAAAAACATGAATGGCTATTTCTATATCAAAGATCAACCGGTGACTCGCGAAGAAGCAATCACATATTGTCAGAATTTGGATGAAGTGCTGATAAAACCCTCTTTGGGAACCCATGGTGATGGCGCAAGAAAGCTGAAAGTGAAGGACGGAATCACTAATATTGACGGGAAAACCATTGGGGAATTGTTTGATTCTTATGAGAAAAACTATTGCATTCAAGGTTTTATTCGCCAACATGAACGCATGAAGGCTCTGAATCCTTCGTCAGTCAACACCATTCGAATTCTCACCTATCGTTCAGGGATGGAAATTCTCGTTCTCTATACGGTTATCAGAATCGGTAGGGCAGGCAAAGAAATAGACAATGAAAGTGCAGGTGGCATCAGCACCGTCATCAATTCGGATGGAACATTGGGTAAATATGCTTATGGTGCCCCTGGGGTTGACAAAATAGAAACTACGGATTCAGGAGTGCGTTTGGAAGGATATGTGATTCCTTCCTATCACGAAGTAGTTGAAACAGTAAAAAAACTACATTTTAAACTTCCATTCTTTAATTTGATAGGATGGGATGTCGCTGTTGATGAAAATGGCGAACCTGTTTTGGTTGAATGGAATATCTGTACAGAATTGAGTCAGTCAGCCAATGGTCCCGCTTTTGGTGAATATACCGATAGGATTATTACTGAATTGATGCAAAGACCTAATGGTCTCAACCGCAAATGGTAGCATGAGTATCCTTGGTAAACTGAAAAAGCAGTTTTATTCCGTTTCCCTCTTTTACGAAATCCATGTCTATTTCGCCGAAAGGAAGCTTTTCTTTGCTGAGGCCAGAAAACGCTTTGCCAAGGAGAAACCAGGGCATGGGTCTTTGAAAGATTATAAAGAGGCTTTCCGCAAGCATCGTGTCACGTATTCGGAGTATATGTATAGCTACGAATATTGGCACCTCAACGAAGCGGAGCGCGATGCCTTCATCTCCACTTCCGAAATGCAGATCATCTATCGCAAACTTGGGTTTCAAGAAGTGCGAGAGATATTCCATGATAAGGTGCGTTTTCTAGCCTCTTTTCGTCCTTTTGTACATCGCTGGTGGAGCATGGCCCAGTCGCTGTCATTCGATGAATTCAAGGAAAAAGCATCGCAATTCGACATCATTGCCAAACCTGTTGACGGCACACGGGGCGAAGGTATTTTCAAGATTGTTGGCTCTGAAGTGACCGATTGGCGACAGCTGTATGATCGATTGGTGCGAGACAATTACTTGCTCGAACAATGCATTGTAGCTTGCGACGAGTTGTCAGAATTTCATCCTTCGTCACTCAACACCATCCGCGTAGTCACTATTTCGGATAAAGACCGATGCGAGGTGTTCGGAGCCTTGTTGCGCATGGGTGCCCACGGAAGCGTAATCGACAACACCCATGCGGGAGGCGTATATGCTCCCATCAATGTGGAAACAGGAACAATAGACATTGAGGCTATCGATTCGCGAAACCACCATTATTCCTGTCATCCCGATTCGGGCAAGACCATCAAAGGATTCAGGATTCCCATGTGGGAGCAAATCAAGGAGACTTGCAAAGAAGCAACCCAAACCATTCCTAACATACATTTTGCAGGATGGGATCTTTGCATAACAAAAGAGGGACAGGTAGAGATTATTGAAGGCAATCACGCTCCTGATTTCGATGGTGGCATGCAGGCCCCACTGAAAATCGGTGTGAAAAAGAAACTGCAACAAACTGTAATCAATGTGATGGGGGTAGATCCTTTGAAACTGATTCCCATCTGGATAAATAGAGTAAATAACTAGATAAAATACATACAATCAATATGAAAGACTTAAACCAAACAAAAATCTGTGTCATAGGCCTGGGCTATGTGGGTCTCCCTTTAGCTCGCTTGTTTTCAACGAAGTTCGAGACCATCGGCTTCGACATGAACCAACGCCGCGTGGATGCCCTCATGACAGGCCATGATGCTACCCTCGAAGTCAGCGACGAACTGCTGCAAGATGCCATCAAGAACCATGGCTTCCGCTGCACCACCGACCTGGAGGAAATCAAGAAGTGCAACTTCTATGTGGTGGCCGTGCCCACCCCGGTGGATGCCGACAACCGCCCCGACCTGCGTCCCTTGTGGGGTGCTTCCGAAACCGTCGGTAAGGTCATCAGCAAGTGCGATGTGGTGGTCTATGAGAGCACCGTCTATCCAGGCGTCACCGAGGAAGAGTGCTTGCCCGTGGTGGAACGCGTCAGCGGACTGAGGTTCAACGTCGATTTCTATGCCGGCTATAGCCCCGAGCGCATCAATCCCGGCGACAAGCTGCACACGGTGGAGAAAATCAAGAAGGTGACCTCAGGCTCCACGCCCGAGATTGCCGATTACGTGGATGCCATCTACAACAGCGTCCTCGTCAACGGCACACATAAAGCCCCAAGCATCAAGGTGGCTGAGGCTTCCAAGATTATCGAGAACTCGCAACGCGATGTCAACATCGCCTTCATGAACGAGCTGGCCAAGATCTTCAACGCCATGGGCATCGACACGCATGATGTCATCGAAGCCGCTTCATCGAAGTGGAACTTCATCAAGCTGAGCCCAGGCTTGGTGGGCGGTCACTGCATCAGCGTTGACCCATACTACCTCATCCAGAAGGCTCAGGTCTATGGTGTGTTGCCTCGCATCATGCGTGCTTCGCGCCGCCTCAACGATGGCATGGGCGCTTACGTAGCCAACCAGACCATCAAGTACATGAACAAGAAAGGCGTGCTGGTGAAGAACGCCAAAATCCTTATCCTCGGCATCACTTTCAAGGAGAACTGCCCCGACATCCGCAACACCAAGATTGTCGACATCTACCATACGTTGCGCGAGTACACGCCCAACATCACCGTCTACGACCCTTGGGCCAACGCCGAGCATGTGTTCCAGGAATATGGCGTATCGGTGACCAACGAAGTCCCGAAAGAACAGTTTGATGCAGTCATCCTCGCCGTGGCACATAAGGAGTTCCTCGACTTGGACATAAAGGCCTTCGTGAAGCCTAATGGTGTCATCTATGACGTGAAAGGCATTCTGCCTCGCGACATCATTGACGGAAGATTATAACCAATCATGTTTAACAAAACCGACCCTTCCTTTTTCGACGGTCCTTGGACCTTCGAAAAGACCGAGCATGCCATTTTAGGCTTATGTAAAATCCTCGACCGTTATGCCCACAAGCTGACGATGGACGATTTGCAGAACGACCCGCGTTGTGCTCGCATCCCTGACCTCAGCCTCGAAAAGGTGCAAGAGGTCATCGCAGCCGTTGAAGGCAAACTCTGGCGTGGCGCCAGGTTCTTTGAAAACGAGGTCATCTATCACACAGGCCCGCATCATGACGACATCATGCTGGGTCTCATGCCCTTCATCAATAGGCAACTACGGTCCCCCTCCAATCAGGTACACTTTGCCATCATGACTTCGGGCTATCATTCCGTGACCGATGCTTTCCTCCAAAAAGCTTTGGAAGACACCTTGGATTACCTGCATCAGGGTCGCATACAAATGGTGCGATACCCCGACTTCTTTGAGCAGGGCTACCGTTACAAGCAGGAGAAAGACGTCCACCATTATCTCGACAATGTGGCCCGTAAAAATCCCGATGAGATGCGACGCGGCTTTTGTCACCGTATCCTCCGTGACGCCGTGGAACTATGGCAGCTGAAGAGCGTTGACGATATCGAAATCCGATTCCAAACCGAAATCGAAAACCTTCGAAATGGCCTACCCAACAGTTTCGAGATACAGAAACTCAAAGGTGAGATCCGTGAGTTTGAGGAGGAGCTTGTCTGGGCTTACGGTGGTACTTCGCTGAGCCATATACATCATCTGAGGTTGGGGTTGTATGACCAAGGGTCTCTGATTTCGTCGAAGGGCTCGGTTCATGACAACGACATCAACATCATCCTCAACCAGTTCCGTACCATCAAGCCCACCGTTATTACTGTGGCTATCGACTCGGAAGGCCAAGGTCCCAACACACATTACAAGGTGATGCAGAGCATCGCTGAGGCTGTCAGGGTGTGGAGTGAGGAGACCGACCTTAGCCATCTGAAGGTGTTTGGTTACCGCAACGTCTGGTCGACGTTTCATCCGGCTGAAGCCAACGTCTATGTGCCTGTGTCACTGAACGCCATCGCCGTGTTCGAGAAAGCATTTAAAGACAGTTATTTGACACAGGTAAAGGCTGAGTTTCCCAATCCCGACTTTGACGGTCCCTTCAGCGAGTTGGCGGAGAGTATCTGGGTGAAACAGTATAAGGACATACAACTCATCCTTGGTAAGAATTTCTTCTACGAGAGCAATCACCCGCTGATTCGCGCCACGCATGGGCTGATTTTCTTGAAGGAGATGACGGCTAATGGGTTTGTTGCATTGGCGGAGGAGATGGCCCTTAGCATGAAGGATGGCACAGCTTGAGGGGTCTCCCGCTTTGGGTCACTCAATTAAAACGCTGTTTTCGGGTATCCTTTTCCCTAAACCTCACCCTAAACCTCACCCTAAACGACACACTCCCACCCCAAACCCTCATAGCGGGCTTGACCCGCTATCTCCTACCCCTAAACGACACACCCCAAACCCATCATAGCGGGCGCCAGACCCGCTATCTCCTAAACATAACGACACACCATAATGCCTCTCCAAGGAATCGTCTACATTCTCACGAATAAAAACAATACCACCCTATACACAGGTGTGACCAGAAACCTCAGAAGGAGGTTAGCTGAACATAAACTCCATATCAACAAAGGTTT
>JAEEGH010006657.1_pt1 | contig 28147 bp, 27 predicted proteins | sample 9134181 | NCBI WGS metagenome assembly JAEEGH01 (sample SAMN16246544, study PRJNA631951) | gut metagenome | biome: gut microbiome; feature: rumen; material: DP-attached | host: Bos | place: Iran: Karaj | collected 2018-10 | reverse complement strand
AGGCCTCGCCGCCCAGACGCACGGTGTAGACGGCCATATTGACCGGACCGCCGCCCGGATAGGCTTTTCCGCCCTCCACATTTTGATAAAAATCCACGCAGTTGCTTCCAACCGCAGCAAGTTTCATATTCTCACCTCTCAAAGCAGCAAACGTATCCTGCTTTCATGTATAATTTATTTATCAAAAAACCACACAGAAAGCAGGTTAATTGTACAATGAAAACGATCGGAAATCAAGTGGTTATGCCTCTGAAGTATGTTGCGAAAATGATCGACGAAAACGATCCGGTGTTTAAGATGGCAGAAATTATAAGCGAATTGGACGATCGGAAGCTTCGCGGGACGTATTGGAGGCGTTGGCGAAGCATCTCGCCGGAGATAATGTTTTCGATCGTTGTTTACGCTAATATGAAGGGGATCTATTCGAGCAGGGGCATAGGAACACAGGGCCTGTCAAGCGCCGCAGACCTTTTGCTCCGGCAGTCCGTATCCGTTTATTTTTTTCGTTTCCGTGTGCTCTGCTGCATCGCCGCGTGGGCTTCTTCATCCCAGACGATCCGCTCCGGGCCGAGGGTGCCGTACATGGTGTTTTCAAAGGAATAGGTGGGTTTGCCAGTACGGATCAGTCTCTCATTTTCACAGTCATCCCGAAAGCTGCCCAGCCGGTCGTAGAGTTCCCGGCTTATTTCATAGTCGTATTCCTCCCGCCCCTCGCGGCTGGTGTATATGATTTCCGCAAAGCAGCGATTCGATTCAGGATCGTAGTATGCCGTCCAGCAACTGCCTTTTTACGTTTTTATCATATCATAGGTCTCCTCTTGCCCGGATTCTTTCACGGCTTGAGATTAAATTGCTTGGGCTCTGCTGAATAGCTCCCCGGATCGTTGAGGATAAAGTCCGGGTCGTCGTAGTAGTACAGCGTTTGCGTCTCATGGTCGATTCGATACCATTTTGCGGATTCAAGCGGCTCGAACCGGAGATCACTGATCGGAAACGCCTCGCTGTCGAGCACGCCGTAATTGCCGAAGTCGTTGTATTCCAGCAGGACGCCGTGGTAGTACCGCTCCTCGTCCGTGCCGCCGAAGAAGGTCAGAGCGTAAGGCTCGTTGAGCTGCCAGGTCACGTCTGCATGGTACCAGACGCCGTCGAGCAGGATCACCGTCCACTCGTGCGGGCCGATGTCCCGGACCATCTGCGAGCCGCAGGTCGAGGCCTCCACGCCGACCTGCTGGAGCAGATAGGCATAGGCGCGTGCAAATTCCTGACAAATGCCCTTGTCCTCCATGATCACGTGGTAGGCGTTGGATTTGTAGCCCCGGATCGTGAAGTCTTCTTCGGTCTTGTAGTCATAGACGCAGCGCAGACTTTCGGAGGTATAGAGCTTCAGCGCGCGTTCGAGATCGGTATCTCCCTCGCGCAGATCGGCTCCGTCGATCAAAGCGGCGACCTGCGCCTGAAATTCCGCCGTGATCTGCGAAAACTCCGCTTTGGAGACCGTGTAGCGGATCGGATACTGCCCGTCGGTCAAGAGCGATTCATCGAAGCTCTCGCCCAGATCGACGAAGATGCTGATCGGCAGAGCCTCCGCCTTTGCCGCGTTGACCCGTGCCCAGTTGTCCGCCCCGGAGCAGGGGAAGAAGTCCGCCCCGGCCAGCACAGCGTCGCAATAGGCGTTGAGCTCGGCTTCGACCTCGTCGCCCAGGCAGAGCTTACAGATGGCGGAGCAGACGCAGGGATTGAATTCATAGGGAAAAGCCGGCCGCTCGTCAACCGGGCCGGGAACGCGGACGATCGTCTTTCCGGCCTCGTTCGTCTCCAGCTCGATGCCTGGGGCTGGAACCGTTGCTTCGACCGGCGTCGTTTGGGTCGGCGCGGCGGCGGGCGTCGTCAGGACAGGCACGGTCGCGGCCGGTTCGATCTGCCCGACGGTCGTACAGCCCGCAAGCAGACCGGCGCACAAAAGCAGGCACAGCAGGATTTGCCGGAAGGTCTTTCTCATGACTGTTTACTCCTTTCGATCCCGAATCAAAAGCAGGCGGCCTTCCCGAACTTTGATGATCGCGGTCTTCCCGCGCAGCGGCTCGTTGCTGACGGCGTAGGGATCGTCACATGGTATTTCCGCGCCGCAAAGCTCGTATTTTGCGTTCTGAATCTCGACCCCTTTTGCGAGCCCGGAAAGATTCAGCAGGGAAAAGTACGGGAAAGAATCCGAAACCTCTGCCGGGCGGGTCGAAACGACCTCCAGCTCCGAGTAGTCGTCCACTGCAAGCGCGTGCTTGCCCAGCCCGTCCAGCAGATACAGGAGCTGAACGTTCCCAAGCGTGTGATCCAGCCGGTTGCCGATCACCCCGATCAGCAGGAAGTCGGAAAAATCGCGGCGAACGGCCTCCTTGACCGCAAAGGCTGTGTCGGTGTCGTCCTTGACCGTCGGAAGGACGATGGTCTCCTCGCCGGAATGGGGATTCTCATGGGAGTCAAAGTCTCCGATGATCAGATCGGGCCGGACGCCAAGCGCATCGCGGTGCCGCAGGCCGCTGTCGCAGAAGATAAAGAAATCCGTATCGCGCAGATAGGCGCGTATGACGTCATAGCGTTCGATTGTTGCGCCGCCGACGATCACACAGCGGCGAGCCTGGTCGTTTTCCATCGTTTTCCTCTCAAAGCTCTTTTTCATAGATGATTTTCTGATATACGCTGCCGTCCCGTTCGTCGATCTCCGTCCGAGCGTCGGTCTGCCGGAATCCAAACGATTCGATCAGTCTGCGGGAGGCTGCGTTTTGTTCCCGTGCGGAGCAGCGGAATCGCTTTGCGCCGTAGATGAGCCGCGCCCGATCAAGCAGAGCCTGCAAAATCTCGGTTCCATAGCCCTTTCCAACGAAGCGCGGGCCGAGGGCGATCCCACCCTCCTCGCAGGTCTGCGCATCGACCTGATCCAGATTTGCAAAGCCGATGGCCTGACCGCTCTGCTTTTCATAGACGCACCAGCCGTCGTGCGCCGCCTGGAAGCCGATCGTTCGCTGCATCCGTGCGGGCGCATCAGCGGGATCCTCCGTCACCGACCAGTACATATACCGTGCGGTTTCCGGATGCGACCAGACGTTTTCGTACAGATCCCTCCAGTCGCCGGGACGGCCCTTTGCCAGCAGAAGCCGCGGCGTGTTGATCGGCTTGTTCCGGTTCAGCCAGGGCTTCAGGTCCTCCGGGCGGAGCTCGTAATCCACGGCGGACTGCAGCCGTCCGAGCTGATCGGTCCAGGAATCGACGCGGATGCCGAGGCGGCGGAAGCCGAGCGTTTCGTAAACGTGCATGGCGCGAAGGTTGTTCGGATTCGTGTCCAGGCGGATCAGCATGAAGCCCAGTTCAAACAGCCGCTCCAGCAGCAGGGCAAGCAGGCGTTTTCCCAGACCTTGGTTTTGCATCGAGGAAACGCAGAGCTTGATCCCGATCTCCGCAAAAGCCTTTGATTCGGAACGGTAATCCATTTCCCCGATCGGAACGCCGTCGCAGAGAACGATCAGCAGCTCGCTTACGCCGGGCTCGTTCCGCCGGATCTGCGCACGCACCCGTTCCGCCGTCGTGCCAAGGCCGTTTGGAAAGCCCGCGTGCGCCATCACAGCGCCGTCGTTCCACCATGCAGTCAGGATTTCCGCGTCGTCCGGTACGGCGCTTCGGATTGTCAGCTCACGTTCTTGCAGGATCATCTGGATTCCTCCGTTCTCTTTGGGAATGCGGAAATGATTGGATTGTCTTCAAATGCCGTTTCATACCGCACTCGCATCTGTCAGCTTGATTATATCATAATTCGACGAATGCGTAAAGACAAAATGATTTTTCTGCAACGGAATTGAAAATGAAACAAAAGCGTGCTATAATCAGATGCAAAGAGAGGAGAGTGGAAATGCGCTTCATAAGCCGTTATGAATCGCCGCTTGGCAGGCTGACGCTTGCCTCCGACGGCGACGCGCTGACCGGGCTCTGGTTTGCCGGTCAAAAATATGACGCGGAAGGGCTGCCCGAGGACGCGCAGGAAGCGGAGCTTCCGGTCTTTACAGAGACCAAAGCCTGGCTGGACGCCTATTTTGACGGAAGGAAGCCGCAGCAGCTTCCGCCGATCCGCTGGGACGGCAGCGAGTTTCAGATCGCGGTGTGGAACCTGCTCTTGGAGATCCCATACGGTCAGACCGTGACCTACGCCGAGCTTGCGTCCCGCCTGATCGCGCAGGGTCGGTCCGCCTGCGCGCAGGCGGTCGGCGGCGCGGTCGGCAGAAATCCCATTTCCATTCTCGTTCCCTGTCACCGCGTGCTCGGCGCAGGGAAGAAGCTGACCGGCTATGCGGGCGGACTGGAGCGCAAGCAATGGCTTCTGACCCACGAGGGCATTTTGCAGTCGGAACCTTCGCAGCCATGGTTCGTCTATCTGTTGGAATGTGCAGACGGAACGCTTTATACCGGCTGCACCCCGGATCTTGACCGCCGCATTCAGGCGCACAACGCAGGACGCGGCGCAAAATACACCCGCGCGCGTCTTCCGGTTCGGCTGGCTTATCACGAGACGCTGCCGAGCCGCTCCGCGGCGCTTCGCCGGGAGGCGGAGCTCAAATCGTACACCCGGGCTGAAAAGCTCCGGATCATCCAACTTGACGGGAGGTGAAAACCATGATTTCGATTCTGATTGACATTGCATTCGGCGCTCTGGCTGGTTTCTGTGCCGGAAAGCTGATGGGCACGAAGGCCACTCTGCTCCAGAATATCATTCTCGGCATCGTCGGCGGCTTCGTCGGCGGTCTGATCATGCATCTGATCGGCTTCCGGGCCACGAGAGTCTGGGCGCAGTTCATCGTCGCCGTCGGCGGCTCCTGCCTCGTCCTCTGGGTCTATAACAAGTATTTCAAGAAATAAGCCGAAAGGATATCGACCATGCGAACCATCGACCTTGCATCCTGGCCGCGGCGGGAGCTCTATGAGAAGTTCTTCAACGTCTCCTGTCCGTTTTTCAGCGTGACCTTTCCCGTGGACGTGACCGCCGTCCATGCCTGGGCCAAGCAGAATCGCGTTTCCTTTTATCATCTGCTGACCTGGCTGTCCACGGGTGCGATGAATGCCGTCCCGGAATTTCGCCTTCGTGTGATCGACGGTCAGCTTGTGGAGATCGACCGCGGAGACCCCAGCTTTACTTCTCTGCGAAAAGGGGAGCGGCAGTTTCGGATCATCACCGTCCCTTTTGAGGATGATCCGCTGACCTTCTGCCGCCATGCGAAAGAAGCGGACGACGCGCAAACTGCTTTTATCCGGATGGAAAAGGAGTCCGCAAGTCTGATCTTCGTCTCCTGCCTTCCCTGGTTCGACGTGACCGGTCTGAGGGAGGAACACAGGGGCGATCCGGACGATCTGATCCCGCATCTCACCTGGGGCAAGTTCTACCCGGTCCAAAACGACCGGCTGGAGCTGCACATGACGGTCACAGCCAACCACCGGGTCACAGACGGCTTCCACGTCGGGGAATTCAAAGCGGAGCTTGACCGCCGGATCGCGGCGCTCTGCTGCGCAAAGGAGGGCTGAATGATGAATCTTCCTTTTTTTGACGGTCTTTTGTCCGAAACGTTCCGCATCGCCGGAACGGATAATCTGCTGATCTCTCCCTATTCCGTTTATTCGCTTGCCGCCCTGCTGCTGGAAGGCGCGGACGGCAAAAGCCGGGCGGAGCTGGAGGCTGCGCTGAACGAAACGGACTGTGCCGCCGCTCTTTCCGAGCTGCGCGCCTGCCTGCGCGACGGCGGCGAGGCCGAATTCCATGACGCGAACGCGCTGATCGCCCGAGCTGACCGGGAATGCTTCGTCCTCGATTCCTACCGCTCCCGCATTGCGGAAGGGTACGAGGCCGAGGTCTTCTCCGCAGGCGACGTCGTCGGGGCGGTCAACGAATGGACCGGGGAAAAGACCCTCGGGATGATCCCGCGTCTGCTGGATAACGGTCCGGCGCCGGACCTTTGTCTGCTCAACGCCATTGCATTTGTGGGTAAGTGGAGCCGTGCGTATCAGCCCGACGACGTGAACGAGGATGGCGTCTTCACAGACGTTGAAGGTCAGCAGCAATCCGTCCCGATGCTTCACAGCACCGAGCGGGCGTGGCTGCACGGCGCTGGTCTGATCGGCTTTGCCAAGCCCTACCGCGGGGAAAAATACGACTTCGTCGCCGTTCTGCCCGAGGATGAGGCGGCTCCGCTTTCTTCCGTTTTTCCTTCGCTCACGGTATGGAAGGAGCTTTATCAGACGGCGGAGAACGTCAAGACCGAGGTCATTCAGCCGGAGTTCTCCTTTGACTTTGCGCTCGAAATGAACGCCGTATTCCAGGCGCTCGGGATCCGGTCGGTTTTCTCCCCGGCGGAGGCCGATTTGAGCCGTATGACGCCCGTACCCGGCTCCTATGTGGAGCGCATTCTGCATAAGACTCACATTGAAAACGACCGTGTCGGCACGAAGGCTGCTGCGGTCACGGCGGCGATGGTTCGGCTTGGCTGTATCCCGCATTTTGAGGAGACCAGATTTGTCACCCTCGACCGTCCCTTTGCCTTTGCAATCTTCCATCGCGAGACCGCGACCCCGCTTTTCGTCGGCGTCGTGAACCGGATCGATCAGAAGCGTTGATTCGTTCTTTGTTTCATCACGCACAACGCAAAACCGCAGGGCCGCACCGGCTTTGGTACGGCCCTGCGAGCTTTATTGGATCAGATCCCGGATCACCTTCGAGGCTATGATCAGCCCGGCGGCCGGCGGAACGAAGGCGTTGCTGCCCGGGATCGCTCTGCGGCCCGGCGTCGGCTCGGGCAGGGGGAAATCGGAGCGGCTGTAGATATCGATCGGTTCCTCTTTCGAATAGAGCACCGTCAGATGATCGACGCCCCGCTTTCGAAGCTCCTTCCGCATGATCCGCGCCAGCGGGCAGGTCGAGGTCTTGGAGATGTCCGCCAGCTCCAGCCGGGTCGGGTCGAGCTTGTTCCCGGTCCCCATGGAGCTGAGGACCGGAACGCCTGCTGCCCGGGCGGCGAGTATGATCGCCAGCTTTCCGGTCACGGTGTCGATTGCGTCCACCACGTAGTCGTATTGGGAAAAATCGAATTCCGAGATCGTTTCGTTCGTGACAAAGGTCTTCCAGGTCGTCAGCCGGATCTCCGGACGGATATCCAGAATGCGAGAGCGGGCGGCGTCCACCTTGTACTGACCGATGGTGCTTCTTGTGGCGTAGATCTGGCGATTCAGATTGCTTTCGCTGATACAGTCGTTATCGATCAGATCAAGGGCGCCGAGGCCGGAGCGAACCAGAGCCTCCGCCGTATAGCCGCCGACGCCTCCGATGCCGAAGACCGCCACACGGGCGGCGTTCAGCTTTTCCATGCCCGCTTTTCCCAGCAGCAGGGCAGTCCGAATCAAGGCTTCCTCCATACGGATCCCTCCCAGATGAATCTTCCTGCATTATAAACGCTTCCCATTCGGCTGTCAATCCGAAAATCGACGCGGTCAGTGTCAAGTTGTTGTAGGAAAAAAGATGTAGCAGGTCTCGCATACAGATTTTTAATGTTCTGTTAATTCAGATCGATTTCCAATGTAAGGTTTCCGGTTTATCCTGTTTAAGAACAAGCAGATGGATGGAGGCGGAATCCCATGAAGAGCAGGAGAATCCTGGCTGCAATTCTGACAATTATTCTAATGACAGCATTATCTCCCACAGCACAGGCCGAGGCAACGGATGAAAAGGCAACGCCGTCGGGCATTCCCTACAGCGAGATCGGTTCCGGCATTGACGCCTATATCGCCGAACGAGAGGCGGGGATGGCATCCTGTGCGGTTAGCGTATATGACGCGGACGGCGTCATCTGCAGCGGATATTACGGTTACGCGGACATCGAAAACAGCGTCCTTGCCGATGCAGATACCGTATATGATTGGGGCAGCGCTTCCAAGCTTTTGGTGTGGGTTTCGGTGATGCAGCTATGGGAATGTGGTCAGATCGATTTCGACAAGGATATCCGCGACTATCTGCCGGAGGGCTTTTTGACAAAGCTGCAATACCCAAAGGAGAAGATCACGATGCTGAATCTGATGGCCCACAACGCGGGCTTTCAGGAGAGCTTCTACGAAAACCAATATGCAGCGTCGGATGATCTGTTCGACACACTGGAGGAGGCCCTCCGCTTCTGCGAATGCTACCAGGCTTTTCATGTGGGAGAGTACACAGCGTATTCCAACTATGGCACGGCGCTGGCGGCCTATATCGTCGAGCGCGTCAGCGGAACGGATTACGTAACCTATGTGCACAAAAACATCTTTGAACCACTGGGCATGGAGCACACGGCCCTTGACCCCAGAATGGCGGATAATGAATGGGTGTGTGCGCATCGCGGCAAGCTGCATTGCTACGAGCGCTACCTTGATCCCAGGGACAACAGAGATTATGGCCCGTGCATAGCCTTCCTTCAGCTGTTCCCCGCGGGCTCAGCAATCGGCACACTTGAGGACTTTTCGCGATTCGGCCGTGCGCTCGTAGAGACAGACTGTCCGCTTTTCGAGAGTAACGCCACGCGGGATGAGATGTTTACACCCCTCAGCCGCTACGGCGGGACGGAGATTGCCAGGAATTGCCATGGTTTCTGGACCGGCGATTATGGAGTGCAGACGCTGGGTCATCCCGGCAACACGCTGGGCTGCTCTGCCAACCTGGTGTTTGACCCGGCCAGCGGCCTGGGAATCGTTATTATGACGAACGAGCAGGGAGAAGCTTCGTTCAATCTCGGTCTGCCAGGCCTGTTGTTCGGCGACATTGCGTCGCGCGAGGGATTCAAGGATACGGCGATTGCCGAGGAATGTGACATCAGCGGCTATTGGAGGATGATGCGTAACATCGTCTGCGGCGCGGGACTTGCCAACAGCTTTTCTATCGGCCCTGTAACGCCCTTCGGTCGGAACGACGACGGCACCTACTCCGTGAAACTATTTGGTATATCATTAAACAGAGAAGTTAAACTGGTTCCGCTGAATGAAAACATCTTTATCCTGCGGGCAGGCGATGCGACCCAGGTTTACTACTACGGCGATGGTGTGTTGGCGGTGGCAGAGACTGACTTTGTCCGGTGCAATCCGTTCTGGACGGTGATCCGCTACGGATTTGTGCTCTTCGGGGCCCTCTGCCTGCTGACGGTTGTGATTAAGCTTATTGTCCGGGCAGTGCGAAAAAAACGCGTGGCAGGCAGGAATCATTCGCTTGCGGACCGGCAGATCCTGGGCCAGCAACTCGTATATGGGGTGTCGGGAGTAATCTTCACCGCCTTTTACTTAACCTACAAAAAGATTCCGGCATTCACAGCGGTCTCGGCCATTCTGGCGGGGGCACTGGGGCTTGGTGCTCTTGTTAACGGCGCGCTGCTATGCTACAATACGATCAAATCCAACGTCCGGCTGCGCACAAAGCTAAAACAGTATTCGTGGGCTGTGCTCAGTATCGCGTACGCCGCGTTCATCCTGGTCATGCAGCTATATAACTTCTGGAGCCTGTGAGAGTGAGACTATGCCAAACATACTGATTGCGGACGATGAAAAAGAGATCGTCCAACTACTGAGAATCTATCTGGAGACGGGAACCGTCACGGTACTTGAGGCCAACGATGGCGCACAGGCGCTGGCGCTGCTGGAGCAACATCCGGTGGATCTGGCGCTGGTGGACATCATGATGCCGAAAGTCGACGGCTACCAGCTCATCAAGGCCATTCGCCGACAGGAGAAGTATATCCCCGTTATCGTGATCTCCGCAAAGGTTGCACTGTCGGAGCGCGTGCTTGGGATCGACCTCGGCGCGGACGATTACGTAACCAAGCCTTTCGAGCCGCTGGAGGTTGCGGCTAAGGTCAGAGCGCATCTGCGCCGACTGAACGCCTTTGATCAAGCGAAGCAAGATAAACACGTAATCGTTGCTGGCGGCGTCGAGTTGGATCTCGACACCTGCACCGTGAACGTCGACGGTGAAAACGTGGAACTGACCAAAGCGGAATTCAAGGTGCTGGAGCTGATGATTTCGCAGCCCAGACGCGTGTTTACCAAGGAGCAGATCTACGAAAGCGCGTGGTACGATGATGGCGCGGTGGATGACAACACCATCCGCGTGATCATAAGCCGGCTGCGGGACAAGATTGGCTCGGATCACATCAAAACCATTCGCGGATTGGGGTATCGCTTTGAAGGATAATAAGAAACTGATTCGAAAATGCATCCTGTATTACTCCCTGTGCGCCTTTACAACGGGGGCGGCTTGGCAGCTCTATGACTACTGGTTTTCAGCGCAGTTCATAGAACGATTGTTCGAGGGGAGCACCGCTTACAGGATCGTCATGTTTATCTATGCTGTCACACTTCCCTTAGAATTTGTCGTCGGGGCGCTCCTTTTCTACATTCTCATCAGGAAGGCCTTAAATGCAGAAAGCGAAAAGCGGGTGAAAGAACAGAGCATAATCTATGCTGCGATCATGCATGATCTCAAAACGCCTATTACCAGCATCGAAGGCTTCGCCAAAGCGCTGCGGGACGGGATGATTCCGCCGGAGGAACAGTCAAAGGCGCTTGATGTCATCTGCTCCAAGACCCGCCGTATGGACGAGCTGATCAATTCCCTGTATGAATATGCCAGTTTGGGCGCGGAGGAGTATCGATTGAAGTCGGAGCATATCGACGCGTCGTGGGTCGTAAGAGAAGTCGTAGCGGAATATTATACGGATTTTGAGGAGCATGGCATTGAACTGAATGTAAACATCTCCGATGAATCGCTGATGATCATTGGCGACACGCGCGAGTTTCGGCGCGCTGTAACGAATTTGGTCGTCAATGCATGGAAGCATAACGAGCCCGGCACCAAGGTGCTCATCGCCGCGAAGGCAGCAGGTGATAAACTGCTGGTAACCGTTGCGGATAATGGGGCTCAGATCCCGCAAGAAATGCGAGAAGTGATTCTGCAGCCTTTTGTCACCGGTGACGCAGCTCGAATGAGCCGGAACGGAAGCGGCCTTGGTTTGGCGATAGCGGCAAAAATTGCTGCTTTGATGGGCGGTGCGCTGCGCATCGTCGACGTCGATGGAGAATATGTGAAAGCATTTGAGATCTGCGGGATTTCATTGGTATCCCGTTAAAACATTATCTGAGCCTGCGAGCTGAGCAACTCGGTTATGTATGACAAGAAAGAAAGCAAACAAGCAAGTCCTCATCGGTGGAGGTGATTCGTTATGTTCGTTGAAGAATACGGCAAAGATAACAAAAGCGTAATCGTTATGCTCCACGGAGCCAATTTTGTTCATTGCTTTGGCAGACAGTATTCACTTGCGGAAAAGTACCACATTGTCGTTCCGCATATTATGGGCTTTGGGAATGAAGCTGACAGGGCATTTGACGCTGAGATTTGTATTCGGGAGCTCGCCGATTATATTCAGTCTTATGATAGCAAAGTCCTTCTGATCGGGTTTTCGCTGGGGGCACAGCTTGCTTTCAAACTGATATCGGAATACCCCAATCTATTCTACGCGGCAATAATAGTAAGCCCGTGGCTGAACAAGAAAGAACCCGAATTATCGGAAGTTCTGCGAATGAATGAAAAGCAGTTTTATTCTTTGAAGAAAAAATGGCTTTGCAATGTTATAGGAGTGACGAATGGTCTTCCGTCTGCCCAAAGGAAAGAATTTGTAAGGCAAATGCAGCAAGTCAAAATTGAAACGATCAGAACCTCGGTCGACAACGGTATCACCTTTGACAGCGTTCGGGGATTTGAAAACGTGGATTATCCTGTTATAGCTCTGGCAGGCGGAAAAGAACAGCAGAGTGTGCTGGACAGCGTAAAAAGAATGGCGGAAACAAACAATAACTGCAGATATGAGATATGGGAAAAAGCGGCGCATAATATTCCGCCGATGTTTTCCAAGCGTTTTATTAAACTTATCATGGAAACGGTTCAATAGATTCAGGCTTGCCGAGAGAAATAAATCGATTTGAATGCTTTGACCCAACTGTTCAACGGCATATTCCTGACGTCGGTAGTTGTGGCAGCAGCGCAGATATGTGCCATTTTATTCACGCAATTGTCTCAAAACAAATGAAATGTCCTTTGTCAACCTATACAGCTGGACAGATTGAACTTTTGTTGATATTTCAAGTGGCAAATACCGTTTGGTTTGTGTTATAATAGCCATGGCGGTTGAACTCCTTTTGTTAGGCTGTTGTGTGGCAGCTTCATTCTAACAAACTCAACCGCTTTTTTCTGCCCCACAGTCTCACATATATTGTAACGCAAAAAAATCGACGCGGGGATCTATGCTTTGTCTTGACAAAGGCAGAATCCGTCTGTAAAATGAATAAAACGAATTTTGATTCACAAATGATTGGAGGAAATCATCGTGGACGTATCCGCATTTGCTTCCTTCGGCAAACGGATGATCGATAATTGCCGAAAGGTTATCGTCGGAAAGGACGACGTCGTGGAGCAGGTCGTGATCTGCCTGATCGCAGGCGGTCACGTTTTGCTGGAGGACGTACCCGGAACCGGAAAGACCATGCTTCTGCGCGCCTTCTCCCGTTCCATCGGCGGGGACTTTCGCCGGATCCAGTTTACCCCGGACCTTCTGCCGTCTGACCTGACCGGCATCAACTTTTATAATCAAAAGCACGGCGAGTTCGAGTTCCGCCGCGGACCCCTGTTTACGAATTTCGTCCTGGCCGACGAGATCAACCGCGCCACACCCCGTACCCAGAGCGCCCTGCTTGAAGTCATGGAAGAAAAGCAGATCTCCGTGGATGGCGTGACCAATTCGCTCCCGGCGCCCTATATGGTCATGGCAACGCAGAATCCCGTGGAATCCTACGGGACCTTCCCGCTGCCGGAGGCCCAGATGGACCGATTCTTCATGCGCCTGCGACTGGGCTATATGGACCGCGATGAGGAGCTGTCCGTGCTGCGTCGGGCGGATTCCAAGGCGATCCTGTCCGATCTCAAGCCGGTCGTAACCGTGGATGAGCTTCTCGCCCTACAAGCCGCCTATCCGCAGGTCAGGGTCAGCGACGACGTGGCGGGGTATCTGATGGACCTGATTGCCTATACCCGCAGCAGCGAGATCGTAAATCTCGGCGTCTCCACCCGCGGCGCGCTTGCGCTCTACCGGGCCGCCCAGATCCACGCTGCGCTGCATGACCGCGACTACGTGATCCCGGAGGACGTCAAGCAGGAGGCGCTCTGCGTCCTTCCGCACCGGATTTTCCTTGCCGGAAACAGCCATCTCAATGCGGAAGCCTTCCTTCGGCGGGCGATGGATGAGCTGACCGTCCCGCTGGAAGACCTGTGATCGCCGTATTTCTCGCGGGTCTGCTGATTTCCGCCCTCGTTCTGGAGCTGTTCAGTCTGCGCGCTGTCGGCAGGATCCAGATCCGGACGGAGGCGGATCTGGCGCTCTGCGTGCCGGACGAGGAGATCACGCTGCGTTATTCCATTCTGAATCCATCCCGGTTCCCGATTTTATACGTTGGTTACACCTTTGTCTTTTCCGATCACGTTACCGTTCTGCCGCCTGAACGCGGTCAGAGCTGGATAGTGAATCAGGACTACGGCGGCGTCAACGCGGAAGGCGTCTGCTGGCTTCCGGCGCACAGCCGGATCAATGGCAGGATTCGCCTGCGTCTGCATCAGCGCGGGGTCTATCGCGTCGGAAAGGCGTATTTCGAGGTCGGAGATCTGCTTGGCCTGAAAAGCAGGGCAGATTTCTCCTTTGACGAGCGGCGGATCGTCTGCACCGCAGACGCGGCGGAGGACGTGGCCGAACGCATCCCCTTGGGCGGCTTGCTCGGTTCGGTTTCCGTGCGCCGCTTCCTGCACGACGATCCCTGTCTGATTACCGGCTACCGGGAATATACGGGCAGAGAACCGATGAAGCAGATTTCCTGGAATCAGACGGCAAAGACCGGCATGCTGATGGTCAAGCAGCCCGATCATACGGCGGACGCCGACGTCGTCCTGCTCATCGACGAGCATCCCGAGCATCCTGCGCAGATGGAGTCCTGTCTGTGCCAGCTTCGAAGCCTCTGCGAGTTCCTGGAGGCGCGAAAAATCCCCTATGAGCTGTTCGCAAACGGCGATTTGGGGAATACGGCGCGCGGTCTGGGCAGGGGACATCTCTTTCCCATTCTCCGCGCGATCGGTCTTTCCCAGTTCACGCGCTATTATGACTTTTCCAACGTCGTAGAGCGTGTGATCCGTTCCGGCAGACCGGACCGGACCTGTATCGTCATTTCGCCGGAGCCGGAACCGTCTCTCCTGGACCGGCTCCAGGCGCACAGCAATCACCGCTTGATGATCCTTGACGGCCGGGCGGCGGACGGATGAATCGGCTCCGGCCCCAATTATGCGCTGCGCGGAAGTCATTTACTAAGACCTGCGAGAAAGGAGGCATTCCATGAAAAAAGCCGTTCCCACCGGGATCTGCGGCCTGCTTTGCGTATGCTTCTCCCAGATCGCCCTCTTTGCCTCCGAACGCACGGTCGGATGGCTCTTTGCGGCCTTTGCCGCCGCATGCCTGCTGTTCTCCTCGCTGAGCGTTCGTGCAGGCTCTTTCGCAGCCCGGCTTGCCTGGCTGCTTCCGCCTGCTTTGCTGCTGATCCCGGCCTTCGGGCGACCTGCGTTTTGGATCCTGCTTGCAGCCTGGGCCGTTTTCCTCTTCCTTTGCTGCTCGGATCAGGCCTTTCAGACCTACCGGGCGGTGCGCCGGTTTTTTCCGATCCCCGCCGGGTTTTCGATCTTTGCCGTCTTTATGATGTCGGTGCGGTCGCTCGGGATCACCTTCCACGAGTTTGTGCATTGCGATCCCCTTACCGTCTGCGGCTTTGCGGTCGCAGGGCTCGTCCTGCTCAGCGTTACGCTCCTGTCCCTGCGCGCAGGCTGTCCCGAGCATCTGCGCTGGAAGGCGCAATCCCTTGCCGGCACGATGCTTCCGGTCCTTTCCGGCGGGCTTCTCGTTCTGCTCATTCCGGTCCTCGGTGTGCTGGGTCAGCTTCTGATGATGCCCTTCGTCCTGCTGTTCCGCCTGATCTCTTTGATCATGAGTCAGTTTTCGCGTCCCGCCACGATGGAGGCTTCCAATTATGCGCCTTCCGAAACCCAGGCCACGGAGGAAAACACCTACGCGCCCAACGCCGGATCGTTGCCGGATCTCTCCGGCATTCGGACGAAGAACGCGAATTCGCAGCTTCCTTGGGCTGAGATCGGGATGGTCATCGGGATCGTTCTGGTCGTTGTGATCGTGACGATCCTGCTGATCCGCTTTCTTCGCCGTCCGCGCGAATCTGCCGAGACGCAGCCTGCGCTTGCTTTCGCGCCGGAACAAATGGACGTTCCGAAGCGCGTCAGACGGTCCCGGAAGCGCTCGTTCGTGCCGGACAACGCCCAGAGGATCCGCGAGATCTTCCGCGTCTATCTCCGGCTCCGCGTGAAGGCCGGACAGGAGATCCTGCCCTCGCAGACCTCGCTGGAAATCCTGAACGCCCCCGCCCGAAGCGCCGCTGCGGATGCAGAGATCTCCCTGCGCAGGCTCTATCTCCGCGCGCGGTACGCCGGACCGGATTCTCTGAACGACGCCGACGTCACCGCTGCGGAATCACTCCTGCGTGAATTGTCGTCCGAAGAAGCATCCCATTCAAACTGAACCCAGCTTCGGAGGCAGTTATGCGAAAGCTCTTTGTTTATCTGAAGGAATACCGGAAGGAATGCGTGCTTGGTCCGCTGTTCAAGCTCCTGGAGGCTTCTCTGGAGCTTTTCGTTCCGATGGTCGTTGCGGCTGTGATCGACCGCGGCATTGCATTTGCCGATCACGGATATATCGTGCGGATGTCTCTGCTGCTTGTCGGATTCGGACTGGCAGGCCTGGCGTTTTCCGTGACCGCGCAGTATTTCTCCGCCAACGCCGCCATTGGCTTTGTGACGCGCCTGCGTCACGCCCTGTACGCCCACGTTCAGACCTTCTCGCACCGGACCCTGGATACGATCGGCATCTCCACGCTGATCACCCGCATGACCTCCGATATGAACCAGGTCCAGACCGGTCTGAATCTGACCCTGCGCCTGCTTTTGCGCTCTCCCTTCGTCGTCTTCGGCGCGATGCTGATGGCGTTCACGATCGACGCAAAGGCGGCGCTCTGGTTCCTTGCCGTGATCCCGGCCCTTGCGCTCGTGGTGTTCGGCATCATGCTGGTCAGCATCCCGCTTTACCGCCGGGTACAGGAGAAGCTGGATGCGGTCCTCGGTTCGGCGCGGGAGAATCTGAACGGCGTCCGCGTTCTGCGCGCCTTCCGGCGCGAAGCGGCGGAGCAGGCGAGCTTCGAGGAAAAGAATACGGCGCTGACCCGAAATCAGCGCCGCGTCGGTCGGGTTTCCGCCTTGATGAACCCGATTACCCTTGTCATCGTTGATCTTGCCGTTTTGGGCCTGCTTCGGACCGGCTCTCTGCGCGTCAATGCAGGCCTTCTGACCCAAGGCGCTGTCGTCGCCCTGTATCATTACATGGGTCAGATTCTGGTCGAGCTGATCAAGCTCGCAAATCTCATCATCAACGTCACGAAGGCGGTCGCCTGCGGGAAACGGATTCAGGCCGTTCTGGACGTTGAAGAGCCGCAGACCGTGGAACCGGAGCTGCCGAAGGGTGACCCGTCTCTGCGCGTGGAGCTCCGGGATGCAGGGATCCGTTATCACGGCTCCGCCGCCGACGCCCTGAGCGGGATCGATCTGCGCGTGAAGCCGGGCCAGACGGTCGGACTGATCGGCGGAACGGGCAGCGGCAAATCCACGCTGGTTTCGCTGATCCCGCGGTTTTACACAGCCACGAGCGGGGCGGTTTTCGTAGACGGGACCGACGTTCGCGCCTGGGACCCTGAGTCTCTGCGCCGGAAGATCGGCTTCGTGCCGCAGAAGGCCGTCCTGTTCCACGGGACGATCCGCGAAAACCTGCTCTGGGGAAACGAAGCGGCCTCCGATGACGAGCTTCTGACCGCCGCAAGCCTTGCCCAGGCCTCGGACGTGCTTGCCGCCAAAGGCGGTCTGGATGGAGTTGTGGAGCAGTTCGGGCGAAACCTCTCCGGCGGACAGCGCCAGCGGCTCACGATCGCCCGCGCTCTGGTTCGCCGCCCCGAGATCCTGATTCTGGACGACAGCGCCTCTGCTCTGGACTTTGCCACGGACGCAGCTCTGCGGAAGGCGCTGCGCAGTCTGGACTATGATCCGACCGTTTTCCTGGTCTCCCAGCGGACCTCCACGGTGCGGAGCGCCGATCAGATCCTCGTTCTGGACGACGGCAAAGCAGTCGGGCTCGGAACGCATGACGAGCTTCTGCGGTCCTGTCCGGTGTACCGGGAGATCTACGATTCCCAGTTCCGAAAGGAGGGACAGGATGAAACGGCAAGATAACAAGAAAGCGCCGAAGGGTACGCTTCGTAAGATACTGACCCTGCTTCGGCCTTATCGCATATGGATCGCCCTCTCCGTTCTGTTTTCCGCCGTCTCGGTTGCAGGATCGCTCTACGTCCCGATCTGCGTGGGCCGGATCATCGACTGCATCCTTGGGCCGGGGCAGGTGGACTTCCGGTGGATCGCCGACTGGATGCTGCGGATCGCCGCCGTCGTCGGCGTGACCGCCCTCTGCCAGTGGGCATACGGGGCGATGAACAACCGGGTGACTTATCAGGTGGTACATGACGTTCGCGCCCAAGCCTTTGCCAAGCTCCAGATCCTGCCCTTCCGTTATCTGGACAATCACCCGGTCGGTGAGATCGTCAGCCGGCTGATCGCTGACGTCGATCAGTTTGCAGACGGGCTTTTGCTTGGCTTTACCCAGCTCTTTACCGGAGTCGTCACGATCCTCGGAACCCTTGCGTTTATGATCTCGATCCGGCCGCTGATCGCTTTGGCCGTGGTCGTGCTGACCCCCTTGAGCTTTGTTGCGGCAAGGTTTATTGCCTCGCACACCCATCGCTTCTTCCTGGAGCAGAGTGAGGCCCGCGCCGATCAGACCGCCTTCCTCGACGAGATGCTCGGCAGTCAGAAGCTCGTCAAGGCCTTCGGACGAGAGGCGCGGAGCGTAGAGGACTTTGACCGTCTGAACGAAACCCTGCAAACGGTTTCCCGCAAGGCCGTGTTCTTTTCTTCGCTGACGAACCCGGTGACCCGCTTTGTCAACAGCGTCGTTTATGCCGTCGTGGTGCTGACCGGCGCTCTGCTCTGCGTTTCTACAGCAGGAACGGCCTCGGTCTTTACCGTCGGCGCGCTTTCGGCGCTGCTCTCCTATGCCAATCAATACACCAAGCCCTTCAACGAGATCAGCGGCGTCATTACGGAATTTCAGAACGCGCTTGCCTGTGCTGGCCGCATTTTTGCCCTGCTGGAAGAAACATCCGAGCAGCCTGACCGCCCGGATGCGAAGGTTTTGACGGACTGCAAGGGCTGCGTTTCCCTGCGGGACGTGCGGTTCTCCTACGATCCCGCCCAATCCCTGATCGAGGACCTGGATCTCACGGTTCAGTCCGGTCAGCGAATCGCCATCGTGGGACCGACCGGCTGCGGCAAGACGACGCTGATCAACCTTCTGATGCGGTTTTACGACGCGGACGGCGGTTCGATCTCGGTGGACGGAACCGACGTGCGCGATCTGACGCGGGAAAGTCTTCGCGCCAGCTACGGAATGGTTCTGCAGGAAACCTGGCTCCGGTCCGGCACGATCCGTGAGAATCTGATTCTCGGAAAACCGGACGCAAGCGACGATGAGATCATTGCCGCCTGCAAGCAGGCGCATGCATGGAGCTTTATCCGCCGCCTGCCGCAGGGGCTTGACACCGTCATCGGGGAAGACGGCGGCTCCCTTTCCCAGGGGCAGAAGCAGCTTCTGTGCATTGCCCGCGTGATGCTCTGTCTGCCGCCCATGCTGATTCTGGATGAGGCGACCTCCTCCATTGATACGAGAACCGAAATCAACATCCAGAAGGCCTTTTCGACCATGATGCAGGGCAGGACCAGCTTCATCGTGGCCCACCGTCTGAGCACGATCCGGGACGCGGATCGGATCCTCGTCATGAACCGGGGCAGGGTCATCGAGATCGGGACGCACGAGACCCTGCTTTCGCAGGACGGCTTCTACGCGAAGCTATACAACAGCCAGTTCGCCCAATGACCCTACCGATTCAGCATCCATACGCCGTAGTTCAGATACCCCGCAAAGGTCACCCACAGGGCGTAGGGAAGCTGGAGCCAGGCCGCAGGCCGATCCACCTTTGCAAAATAGGCGATCATCCACACGATCAGCGCAAGCAGAACGCCAAGCCAGACGAAAGCCAGACCGAAGTTCTGCGCGTTGAAAAAGATCAGGCTCCAACCAAAGTTAAAGCCCAACTGCGCCAGATAGAAGCCAAGCGCTTTCTGTCTGGCGCTGCTTTTCGGTTTCAGCCAGATTCTGGCCGCGCCGACGCCCATCAACGCGTAGAGCACGGACCAGACGATCGGAAATACGATGGCCGGAGGGGAGAGCGGCGGCTTTTGGATCGTGGTCTTGTAGAGCTCCGTACCCTCGCGGGTCAGAAAGCCGGCAAGCGCTCCGACGGCCTCCGTTCCGAGGATCCATCCGGCGTAGGCCTTCCATGCAGTTTTCTTCATTTTCATCACCCGATTTCAGATTATGCGATTTTGTCCGTATTATACCTTTTCGTAAGAGAAGGGCTTGCAAACGCCGCTCCGCCGTGCTAAAATGAATCAAGAGAATACCGGACCGAATTTCAAGCCCGGGTCTGAAACCAAGGAGGATAAACCCATGACACAGACAAATGAATCCATTCACGGCCTGATGGAATTCCTGAAAAAGAGCCCCTCTGCCTTCCACGCCGTCGCAAATCTCAAGCAGATGCTTCTCGACGAAGGCTTTGAGGAGCTGGCCGAGACGAACCGTTGGACCGTCCGCCCCGGCGGCCGCTATTTCACCACGCGCAACGGCTCCAGCATCATCGCCTTCCGCGTCGGTACCGATCTGTCCGACGCCGGCTTCATGGTTACGGCCTCGCACAGCGACTCTCCCTGCTTCAAAATCAAGGAAAACGCCGAGCTTCGCGTTCGCGACCACTATATGCAGCTCAACACCGAGGGCTACGGCGGTATGCTCTGCTCCACCTGGCTGGACCGTCCGCTTTCCATTGCAGGCCGCGTTCTCGTCCGCAAGCAGGAAGGGGAGCGGGAAACCTTCGAATCCCGGCTGATCAACTTTGACCGCGATCTGGTCCTGATCCCGAACGTCGCCATCCACATGAACCGTCAAGCCAACGACGGACTCTCCTACAACAAGCAGGTGGACATGCTGCCCCTGATCGGCTCCGGCGAGATGAAGACCGGCGATTTCAAGAAGCTGGTCGCTGCGGAAGCCGGCTGCGCGGTCGAGGATCTGCTTGGCACGGACCTCTACCTTTACAGCCGCACCGAGCCCACCGTCTGGGGTATGAACCGGGAGTTCGTCTCCGCCGGTCGTCTGGACGATCTGGAATGCGCCTACGGAAATCTGCGCGGCTTCCTCCGCGGCAGCAACGAGAAGTCCATCCAGGTCTACGCCTGCTTTGACAACGAGGAGGTCGGCTCCGGCACCAAGCAGGGCGCGGATTCCACCTTCCTGTCCGACGTGCTCTATCGAATCGTCCGCGGCCTTGGCATGGACGACGAGGATTACCGGTGCATGACGGCCCGGAGCTTCATGCTCTCCTGCGACAACGCCCACGCCGTTCATCCCAACCACCCCGAAAAGACCGACGCCATCAACTGCACCTACATGAACGAGGGCATCGTGGTCAAGGCCCACGCAGGTCAAAAGTATACCAGCGACGCCGTCTCCGTGGCTCTGTTCAAGGGGATCTGCGAGAAGGCGGGCGTGCCTCTGCAGTACTTTGCCAACCGCTCCGACGCCGCAGGCGGCAGCACGCTCGGCAATATTGCGATGGCGCACGTCTCCATGAACACCGTTGATCTCGGTCTTGCCCAGCTTGCCATGCACAGCGCGTTTGAGACCGCAGGCGTCCGCGACCTCGAGTATCTGGAGCGGGCCGGAGAAGCCTTCTACAGCACCCATCTGGTCACCGGTCCCGTCGGCACCCTGATCGCGGAATAATCCGCCGGGGGCGCGAATATGCTGAAGCTGACCTCGCCCGATTTCGTGACCACCACCTGGTCGGGCGGCAAAACCACTCAACTTGCCATCGCGCCGGACGGCGCGTCCTACGCCGAGCGTGCGTTTCTATGGAGAATCAGCTCCGCCACCGTGGAGCTTGAAGCCTCGGATTTTACCCCGCTTCCGGATTACGATCGTCTGATCACCACCCTGCAGGGAGAGATCGACCTTTCCCATGACGATGCCGCATGGCTTCATCTGCGTCCTTACGAGGTACACCGCTTTGACGGCGGCGCTGCGACCCGCAGCCGCGGACGCTGCACGGACTTCAATCTGATGCTCCGAAAGCAAGCCGTGGACGGAAGCATGGACGCTTCGATCCTGCACAGCGGCTCAAAGCTGATCGCCTCCGGCAGACGGACGCCTGATGGCAGGTCGTACGCTGCAATTCTCGTCTTCTGCACATCCGGTTCGATCCTGGTACAAAACGGTTCCGAAGAGATCGCGCTGCGCGGCGGGGAAGCCGTCCTTGAACGGGAGCCGGAAGCCATGCATCTGCACGCTGCAGGGGAAACCGGAACGGCGATCGTCTGTAAAATCTGGTATCTGTAAGTTGATTTGAACGGAAAGGACAGTTTGACTATGCAGGAAATCCGCATCAATCCCTTTGAACGCTTCAACTCTGACTGGGCTCTGGTCACCGCCGGCACGCCCGAGCATTATAACAGCATGACGATCTCCTGGGGCTCGATGGGTACGATCTGGAATAAACCGGTCGTCTCCGTCTACGTGCGCCCGGACCGCTACACCTGGCGTTTTCTGAAGGAGAACGATACCTTCACGGTATCCTTCTTTCCCGCGCACTGCCGCGAAGCCCTGAGTAAGATGGGAACGCTCTCCGGCCGCGACTGCGATAAGATCGCGGAAGCCGGACTGACGCCGAAGCCTGTGCAGGGCGGCATGACCTTTGCCGAAGCAGAGCAGACCTTCGTCCTGAAAAAGCTCTATATGCACGAGCTGGACTACGACTCCGTTCCCGAGGCCGCCAAGCGGATCTACCAGAACGGGATCGAGCCGCATTCTCTCATCATGGGAGAGGTCACAGAGATTCTCTGATTCGGGCAAAGAGCGTATAAGTTACCGCGGCATATTCGTGCAGTCTGACGGAAAAACTTCGTTTTTCTGCACGAATATGCCGATTATTTTACGAAAACCGGGAAAACTTGAAATAACGAACAGCTTGACAATTCGAAATTTTACACTATAATATGCAGCAATCCCCATAACAGAACGATTGGATCTTTCGAAAGGAGATTCCCGATTATGCCGAATCAGAAAACAAAAAAAGAAAAAACGACGGATGATAAGCCCCTGAACGAGCGTTCCGTCCTTACCGATAAGAACGAGGCAGAAAAGCCTGCAAAGAGAACGGCGCGCAGAACGACCGCGAAAAAGACCGCAGAGCCGAAGGAAAAGACCGCTGAAAACGCCACTGCCGAGCCGAAGAAGACGCCTGCCGCAAAGCGGCCGTCCCGCAAGGCTGCCGCGAAGAAGGCGCCCGCCGCCGAACCCATACCCGTCGCAGCGGAGCAGGCTCCCGAGCTGCCCCAGCCCCGCAGAAGCGTGGCCTTCATCGGCTCCGAGTGTTACCCCTTCGTCAAAACGGGCGGACTTGGAGACGTCATGTACGCCCTGCCTAAAGCGCTTTCCCGACTCAACTGCGACGTCAAGGTGATTCTCCCCAAGTATCGCTGCATTCCGCAGCAGTTCCACGAGAAGATGGTCTGGCGCGGGACCTTCCGCATGGACCTCTGCGCGGACGGACGGGCCTTCCACGTCGGTATCATGGAATACGTGTGGGACGGCGTCGTCTATGACTTCATTGAAAACGACGAGTTCTTCTCCACGGGCAACCCGTATACGAACCTGATCGACGATATTCCCCGGTTCTGCTATTTCTCCAAGGCCGCTCTGGCTGCGCTGAACTATATGAACTGGATCCCCGACGTGATCCACGTTCACGACTGGCAGGCGGCGCTGGTTCCGGTCTATCTGCGCACCCTCTTTGCCGATACGCCGGTTGCCTCCGCCAGAACGATCCTGACGATCCATAATCTTCGCTTCCAGGGCGTCTACAACGTCCCGACGATCCAATACTGGACCGGCCTGCCCGATTCCGTCTTTGAGATGGGCGCGCTCAAGCAGGGCGACCAGGACGCCAATCTGCTCAAGGGCGGAATCGCCTACGCGGACCGCGTCACCACGGTCAGCCAGACCTATGCCTGGGAGATCCAGGATCCGTTCTACGGAGACGGACTTGACGCGCATCTCCGCTATCACAGCGGGAAGCTCAGCGGCATCGTCAACGGCATCGAGACGACGCTCTGGGACCCCGCGTCCGACGCCCTGATCCCTGCAAACTATTCCTGCTCCAATGCCGTTGCGCAGAAGCGGGCAAACAAGCGTGCGCTGCAGGAGGAGCTCGGTCTGGAGGTCAACGAGGGAAAGATGATGATCGGTCTGATCTCCCGGCTGACCGATCAGAAGGGTCTGGATCTCGTCAATTCGATCCTTCCGCAGATGCTCGACGGCAACACGCAGTTCGTCGTCCTCGGCACCGGCGATCAGCGCTATGAGGATTCCTTCCGCTGGTTTGAAAACAACTATCGCGGCAGCGTCTGCTCCAACATCATGTATGATGAAACCCGCGCGCACCGGATCTATGCAGCCGCTGACGCGCTTCTGGTCCCGTCCCTGTTTGAGCCCTGCGGTCTGACCCAGCTTATCGCCATGCGCTACGGCACCGTCCCCGTCGTCCGCGAGACCGGCGGCCTCAAGGATACCGTTCAGCCCTTTAACACCTATACCGGCGAAGGGAACGGCTTCACCTTTGACCGCTATGAATCCGGCCTTCTGCTCGACGCGATCAACCGCGCAAAAACGCTGTTCTTTACCGAACGCGCCCGCTGGGATGAAATGGTCGTCCGGGATATGGAAAAGGACGTCTCCTGGGAACGCAGCGCAATGCTTTACCGCAGCCTGTATCTGGAGATCAAGCCGTGATTTCCGGTTATCCGATCTGGGTCGTGCTGATCATCGGGGTCGGTGTTTTTGCGGCGGGCTTTGTGGACGCCATCGGCGGCGGGGGAGGGATCATCTCGGTTCCGATCTACCTGCTCTCCGGCTTGCCCACGCACTTTGCCCTCGGCACGAACAAGATGTCCTCCTGTATCGGCACAGCGGTCTCTACAACCCGATATCTGAAGAAAGGCTACGTCAACTGGGGGCTGGCCATTCCCTCGGCTCTGCTTGCAATGGCCGGCGCATTCTTCGGAACGAAGATCCAGCTTGCCGTGGACGAACGGATCCTGAAATACGTCCTGGTCGTCGTCCTTCCTGTGTCCGCTCTGATCCTGCTGCGCCAGAAATCTCTGCCGGAGACGGAAGGGGAGATGGCAGTGAGGAAGCGCCGCGCCATCGTTTGGATCAGTACGTTTCTGATCGGCGTCTATGACGGCTTCTACGGCCCCGGCACCGGGACCTTCCTGCTGCTGGCCTATTGTACCCTTGCTAAGCTGGACGTTCGCACAGCCTCCGGAAACGTGAAGGTTGCCAACTTCTCATCGAATCTTGCCGCTCTGACGACCTCGCTTCTGGCGGGAAAGGTTCTGATCTGGATCGGCCTGATCGCAGCCTGCTTCTCGATCGCCGGGCATTACGTCGGCTCGGGACTAGCGATCAAAAACGGTTCTAAAATCGTCCGTCCCGTCATTCTGGTCGTCCTGTCTTTGCTTCTGATCCGCGTGATCCTGGAGCTGTTCGGCGTACTGTAGCCGAAGGAAGGAGCTTTTGATGCGCGTTTCTCTTTTTGATCAAGGCGTTCATCTGGACTGTGTTCTGGATCGGCCTGCCGAAGCGCCGGAGAAACAACCGCTCGCCGTGATCCTCCACGGCTTCACCGGGAATAAGGAGGAGCGGCATATCCTTGCGATCTGCCGGTCTCTGCGTGATTGCGGCTTTGCCACGTTTCGCCTCGATCTTTACGGTCACGGGCAAAGCGGCGGCTCGTTCCGGGACCACACGATCCCCAAATGGGTCTCCAACGCTGTGACCGCGATCGACTACGCCGCCGGTCTGGACTTTGTTTCGGAGCTGTGGCTTGGCGGACATTCACAGGGCGGTCTGACCGCGATGCTGGCAGGCTCTTGCAGGCGTGACCGTGTGGACGGCCTGATCCTGCTCTCTCCGGCCTATATGATCCCGGATGGGGCGCGAATGGGTTCGATCCTCGGCGGCGTCTTTGACCCGGCCAACGTCCCGGATGAGATCCACCTCGGTCCGCAGCGGATCCTGGACGGCAATTATATCCGCTCCGCCCAGACGATCGACGCCGATGCGGCGGCACGGAGCTTCAACGGTCCGGTGCTTCTGATCCACGGCACAGCCGACGCCACGGTCCCGTTCCGTTGGGGCGAGCAGACAGCCGCGCTTTACCGGAACTGCACCCTCGTACCCATCGAGGGCGATACCCACTGCTACGACAGACACCTCGATCAGGTGACGGAAGCGATTCGATCCTTCTTTTCATAAAAATCGTACCGGGTGCGAAAACGCTTGTTTTCGCACCCGGTACGGTTTATGATTCGGCTCCGCCGTTTCGCCTTGCGTTCAGTCTGCCGCGTAAGAGGATGATCCCCGCGCCGAGCAGGACGACCGCGATTCCCACGATCTTCCAGAGCGTGAGCCGCTCGTGCAGAAAGACCGCGCCGATCAGAGAGCTGACGATCGGCATGCCGAGCAGCCAGAGCTTGACCACCCAGACCTCGTTTCGTTTCAGATTCCGGTAATAGAAGAAATAGATACCGGCCTGGGCGAAACCGCCCAGCAGGACCAGCGGCCAGAAGCCGGAGCCGACTCTGGCGTTCAGGCCGTTCAGGTCTCCCCGGAGCAGGGTGAACAGACCAAAGAGGATCAGAACGACAAAGTTGTTGTAATAGGAGATCTCGTCTGTGGTCTTGCCGTACTTGTCCTGCGCGGCCTTGATCAGAAAGGCGTTGGCAGTCACGCAGGCGGCGCTGGCAAGGAAAAACAGATCGGTCAGATGCAGAGAGAAGCCGGAAAAGTCGATCCCAAGCACCAGCAATACGCCGACCAGCATCACCGCCGTACCGAGCCAGTCCGTTCCGTAGAGCTTTTTGCGATAGACGAGCACCGTGATCAGATTCACCATCAGAACGTCCGTCTTGAGCAGGGCCGTGCCGGTGCTGAGCGAGCCGCCCGCGTAGCCGAGATTGGCAAACAGATCCAGCAGAAAACCGAAAACGCCGATCAAAACCAGAATCCATGCGGCCTTTCCGGGATGGAACAACAGCTTGAAGTTTCCGTCAACGAGGAGCTGGACCGTCAGAAAGATCAAGGCGGCGACGCGCAGCAGAAAACCGGCGGCAAAGACGGAGCCGGTGGCGTCCACCGTGACCTTCGATACCGTATAGAAGACCGACCAGGCAACCACCATTGCCAGCATCATAGCGGCGTTTTTCGACTGCTTCATGCCAGCGCTTCAAACATCCGACGCAGTGCGGTCTCGTCCATCCGGACGGGGTTGTTTTGCATCAGGGGATGGACTGCGGCGTCGTGCGCCAGCTTGTCCAGATCGACTTCGCCGAGGTCGGAGAGCCGCGTCCGCAGACCGCCCAGCCGCTTGAGCGCGGAGATCCGTTCGGCAAGCTCATCGGTCCCGGACAGACCCGCGCTTCGGCAGAGAGCCTCCAGACGCGCGTCAGCGTTGATCCGGACGAAGCTGTCCAGGGTGAAGGCGCAGGCCTCACCGTGGGGCAGACCGTAATCCTCGGACAGGGGATAGGAGCAGGCATGGGAGCCGGCCGTCTTGGGCAGCGCAAAGGCCAGACCGCCGAACAGGGCGGCAAGCGAAAGATTCGTCCGTGCCTCCGGATCGCCGCCGTCGCGCCAGGCCTGTTCCAGATTGTTCAGAACGAGGCGCACGGCCTCCTTTGCCATCTGGTCGGAGATCGGCTGGTGGTTGACGCTCCAATAGCCCTCCAGGGCATGCGCAAGCGCGTCCAGGCCGGTGTTCATCGTCGTTCGCTTCGGCACGGAGAGGGTCAGCAGGGGATCGACGACAGCCGCCTTCGGCATGAAGGCGGGGTTGTTGATCGTCTTTTTCTCCCTGCCGTGGCTGATCACGGAGACCTGCGTGACCTCGCTCCCGGTTCCGGCTGTCGTGGGAACGGTCAGGACCGGGATATGGACGGCAGGGAAGGGGCAGGCGCCGCGGAAGCAGTCGATGGCTTTCCCATCGGCACTTGCAGCGGCTGCGGCGAATTTGGCGGTGTCCATCGTGCTGCCGCCGCCGACGCCGATCACGCCGTCGGCTCCGGTCTCCCGGATCAGACGGATCACAGCTTCAACGCCCGAAAGCTGGGGGTTTTCCTCCACACCGGAGAAAACGGAACAGATCGCGCCGATCCGGGCGGAAAGGGCTTCCAGCCTGCCCTTTAAAAAAGGGTCGCAGACGGCTATGCAGCGCTTCAGGCCAAGCTCTGCCAGGACTTCTTCAAGCCGTTCAAACTGACCGGCGCCGAACCAAATGCGGACCGGCTGACTGTAGAAGAACTCAAGCCCCATAGACGCCGTCCTCGATTTCCCGGACCTTTGCGGCGAATTTGTGCATATTTTCGGCCCGCCAGGGCTCCAGATCCTGGCACCAGTCGGTCGTCAGGAAGGCCTTGACCAGCTCAACGGCCATTTCCGGTCCGACGATCCAGCCGCCCAGACAAAAGACGTTCGCGTTGTTGATCGCGCGCGCCATCTTGGCGGCGTAGAGGCTCTCGCAGGCGACGGCATAGACGCCCTTGAATTTATTGGCGACGATGCTCATCCCCGCGCCGGTGCCGCAGATCAGGATGGCCCGGTCATAGGTTCCGTCCTGAATCCGG